>ERZ791702.179-NODE-179-length-39914-cov-19.6706_pt1 | contig 39914 bp, 31 predicted proteins | sample MGYA00510050_ERZ791702 | MGnify/ENA primary metagenome ERZ791702 (study PRJEB30046, sample SAMN00715230) | human gut metagenome | study: EMG produced TPA metagenomics assembly of the A metagenome-wide association study of gut microbiota in type 2... | reverse complement strand
AGTCCATGACCTTGACCACGCCCTGCTCGGAAATCATGATGTTGCCGGGCTTGATGTCGCGGTGGATGATGCCCATGCGGTGCGAGTATTCGAGCGCGTTGAGCACGCCCATCATCACCTGCTCGGCGTCGCGCTGGCTCAGCGCGCCATTCACCTTGAGGATGTCACGCAGGGTCTGACCCTTGACGTACTCCATCACCAGATACGGCAGATGCTCGATCTCGCCGGTTTCCGTGGTGACGGTTTCCTCGCCCGAATCGTAGATGTTCACGATGTTCGGGTTGTTCATCTGCGCGACGGAATGGGCTTCACGGCGGAAACGCTCAAGGAAGATGCTGTCAGTGGCGAAATCGGCGCGCATGATCTTGACGGCGACGGTACGCCCCAGACGCGTGTCGGTCGCCACATGCACTTCGGCCATGCCGCCACGGCCGACGAGTTGGCCGAGCTGATAACGGCCCCCGGCCAGAGAGGTAGGCATGTTGATGTTCATCCCTGTTCCTTCCAATCATTGCTCACGGAGATATGGGGTTTGCTGACCACACGTCGGGGAAGCCTTCCTCCCGAAGAGACGACCATCGTGTCGGCCAGCTGCGTCTGCTGGTCGAGCAGACGGCGTTCGATGCGGGACAGGGTGCGTGACACCACCAGCGCGTCCTTCGGACGGTCCAGCGGGTCCTTGGCCAACATCGACATGACGAATTCACGCAACTGCACATCGACGGTGTCGGGCAGCGGCGGAACCGGATTATTGACATGTGCTGCGGCGATGTCGACCGGTGTGGCGCCCGTGAACGGACGGTGTCCGCACAGGCCCTCATAGGCGACGACGCCAAGCGAATAGATATCGGATTGCGGCGTGGCATGCTTGCCCTGCGCCTGCTCCGGGGAAATGTACTGCGCGGTGCCCACGACCATGCCGTCCTGCGTGATCTGCTCCTGGTTGGTGGAGTAGGAGACGCCGAAGTCGGTGATCTTCACCTCGCCGGAATCGGACACCATGATGTTCGCCGGCTTCACGTCACGGTGGATCACGCCATGGGAATGCGCGACGAACAGGCCGCGTGCGGTCTGAATGAGAATCGGCAGCAGCTTGATCGGGTCCATCGGGCCGTTCTGCTCGTGGTACAGGTCTGCAAGCGACTTGCTCGGCACGTATTCCATGATGAGGAATCCGATGCCGTCATGCTCGTAATATTCGAACAGCGCAGCGATGTTCGGATGCGCAAGATTGGCGGAATTATGGGCTTCCGCGCGCAGACGAAGCAGTTTGGCCTCCTGGGTGACGCCCAAATCGCCACGTAGCGCCTTGATGGCCACCGGACGTCCAAGTTGGATGTCATAGCCTTTCCACACTTCACCCATACCACCTTGGGCCAGGCGGGAATCCAACCTATAGCGTCGGTGGATGAGCTGTCCTTCAACCAGTTTCATTCTGCCAGCGCCTCCTGCATCATTGCTTTCATAATCGGTCCTGCCGCGAACGAGCCGTACAGGTCCACGTTATGCACCACGACAGCCACCGCGATCTTCGGATTGTCCGCCGGTGCGAATCCGATCACCCAGCCGTCGATGGACGTATTGCCGTTTCCAATCTGCGCGGTACCCGTCTTGACGGCCACCTGCACGCCGTTGATGGCCAGATTCGTGTTCTCCTTGGTGACCACGGCCTCCATCATCTGAGTGAGCTTGTTGGCCGTATCCGCACTGAACGCATGGGACATGACCGTGGGCTTGGTCTGCGAAATGACCGACAAGTCGGCGGAACGCACGCGGTCGACCAGCGTGGGCTGCATAAGCTTGCCATCATTGGCTATGGCGGCGGCCACCATAGCATTCTGCAACGGTGTCACCACGGTGTCTCCCTGGCCGATAGACGCCAATGCGAGCTTGTCGTCGTTGATGTCGGTGGGGAACTTCGACGTGACCGACACCCACGGGGTTCCGGTGTAATCGGAACCGTCCACGGTGATCGGGCTGTCAAAACCAAGTTTCTTGGCCATGGACGAGACGGCGTTGTCGCCCAACGACACGCCCAACTGGGCGAACGCGGTGTTCGACGAATATGCCAGCGCGTCCTCCATGGAGATCTTGCCGTCAGCGCCGTCGGCCTGCGGTACGGCGTTGGTCAGTTGCGTGACGGTGCCGGGAAGCGTGTAGCTTGCTCCTGCCGGAATCTGCGTATCCGGCTGGTATTGGCCGGTTTCCAAAGCCGCGGCGGCCACCACCGTTTTGAACGTGGACCCCGGAGGATACAGCTGCGAAGTGGCTCGGTTGAGCATCGGATTGGTGGCGTCCTGGGACAGCACGCCGTAGTTGCTGTTCGCCTGGCTCATGTCATGGCTGGCCAGCTGGTTCGGGTCGTAGCTGGGCGTGCTGACCATGGCGAGGATACGGCCGGTTTTCGGCTCGATGGCCACTGCGGCGCCATCCGTGCTGCCGAGGCTGTTGTATGCGGCCTGCTGAATCTTCGGATCGATGGACGTTTCGATATTGGCGCCCTTGTTCTCCTGCCCGGTGAACAGCGACTTGAACCGCTGCCAGAGCAGCTGCTCCGACTGGCCCGACAGCAGCGAGCTGCGGGACGCTTCGACGCCGCTCCAGCCACGCTGGCTGATGGAGAAGAATCCGGTGACTGGCGCATACAGTTCGCCGGCGGAATAGGAACGCTGGTACGAGAACGAATCGTTGGAAGGATCGGATTTTGCGATGACCGATCCGTCCGCGGCGAGAATGGACCCGCGCGGTGCGCCGTATTCGTGGTACAGCGCGCGGACGTTACGTGCGTCGTTGGTGAGCTGGTTGGCTCGGATGGCCATGATGATGGTGGTGGACATGCCCAGAATGACGAACAAGGCCACCACGATGGTGAACAGCTGGCGGAGCGACTTATTCATGCGATGCTCCTTGCTGGTCGATCGTCGGCAGGACTCCGGTTATCGGAATCGTCGGATTGGATTGATCGGTCTGGCCGGCTTGGCTGGTTTGATTGGCGGGCACGGCATGACCTGCTTGCCCGGCTGCGCCCGCATGGCTTGCCCGCACGGCCGGGATGGCCGAAGCCTTCGCCGCACCCGAACGCGTATTGCCGGCGATTTCGGTACGACGGTTCCGCTCGCGTTCGCGCAACACCCTGACGGCTTCCTGCTGGAATGTGTCGCTGTCGATCTCGGATTCCGGCCTGTTCGCGGAATTGGAGATGACGATCAGCAGCGCGGCCAGCATGTAGTTTGCGATCAGCGACGAACCGCCGGCCGCCATGTAGGGAAGCGTCAGACCGGTCAGCGGAATGACCAGCGTGATACCGCCGACCACGGTGAACACCTGGAAGGCCATGGTGAACACCAAGCCGGACGCAAGCAGCTTGCCGAAGCCGTCCTTGATTTTCATCGCGGTGATCATGCCGGCTGCGATGATCAGCAGATACAGCATGAGAATGGCCATCAGGCCGGTCAATCCCAGCTCCTCGCCCGATGCCGCGTAAATGTAGTCGGAATTTGCGATCGGGGTGATCGACGGGTGGCCCTGACCGAGGCCGGTGCCCATCAGACCGCCGGAAGCCAAGCCGAAAATGCCGGTGACGAGCTGGTATGAGCCGCCGTATTCCTTGTTGTATTGAGCCGCGGAGAACGGGTGGAGCCAGGCGTCCACACGCGAGCCGACGTGGCTGAAGATGCTTGCCGCCGCCACCGCGCCGGCGGCGAAGGCGATGAATCCGATGACGATCCAGCTTTTACGCCCGGTGGCCACGTACAGCATGGACACGAACATGGCGAAGAACATCAGTGACGTGCCCAGATCATGCTGCAGGACCAGAACGCCCATGGAGACGATCCACACCACGATGATCGGTCCCATATCCTTGATGCGTGGCAGTTGGATGCCGAGAATCTTCTTTCCGCCGACGGCAAGCTGGTCGCGATGGTCGAACAGATACGAAGCGAAGAAGAACGCCAGGAACAGTTTGGCGAATTCGCTCGGCTGGAACGATCCCAAGCCGGGAATCTTCACCCAGATGCGTGCGCCGTACTGTTCGGAACCGACCACCGGCAGCATTGGCGACAGCAACAGCACGATGCCGATCACCATGCTGACGTACGAGAATCGCCGCAATACGCGGTAATCCCTCATGAACACCACCAGCAGGTTGGCAAACACCAGTGCGATCGCCAACCAAAGCAACTGTCGGAACGCCACTGTGGTTTTGGTGTCTTGGTCGAGGCGTGCGATCATCGTGACGCCGATGCCCGTCAATACCAGCACGCAGCACATGACCGATTGGTCGGCGTGCGGCTGGAATCGCAGCAGCAGACCCCAGGCGGTCAGGAACAGCGCGCTTACGAACGCGAGCATCCACACATAGTTTTGCGGGAAGCCGTTCGTGGTGCGTTCAAACATCTGGAAGAACGCCACCGCGCACAGCAGCATGCTGAACAGCAGCATGCCAAGCTGTCTCAAGCGTGTTGCGATCATGACTTGTCACCGCCCGACTTGTTGGTCTGCGCGGCCTGATCGGCGGCCTTTTTCGCCGCTTCGTCCTGCTGCTTCTGCTTGGCGGCTGCTTCGTCCTTCGCCTTCTGCTCGGCTTCGGCCTTCTCCTGCTGCCTCGCCTCTTGCTTGCGCTTCGCATCGTTCAGCTGTTTTTTGATCAGACGGGTATGGCTTTTCGCTTCGCCGTACGTGTCGAAGGAGATGCCCTGGTCAAGCTGTTCGCGCCAGCTTGGCGGCAGATCGCTGGTCTTCATATTGGTGTCGGTGACGGCATGTGACAGTTTGGCACCGAAGATGCTCGTCGGCACGCCTTGGAAAATCGCCACTTTGCCGTTGTTGTCGCCGATGTAGTACTTGGTTTGGCTCCAACGGTAGGTGCCCACGCCCACGCCGGCAACGCCAAGCAGCACCAGAATGATGATGAGTATGGTGATGATGCGGTTGCGGAATTTGCGCGACCGTTTCGTCTTACGTTCCTCGATATGTTCGTTGCGAATCGCCTTGGCGACTTCCGGATCGTTCGGATCGGCGGAAATACGCCCGTTGCGCTTCTGCACAATCGGAATTTCCCCGGTATCGGTATTGACACGGTCGCCATTGTCTTCGCGGACCGACGACGGCTGCGCGACGCGCTGTTCCGGCTGTTTCGGCTCCTCGTTGGGATCCTTGCCGCTGCGCAGGGCCGCGGCACGCGCCGCCGGCGACTGTTTGCCTTCGCGCAGAGGCGGGGCGGAAGCGACCGGTTCGTTGACGATGTCCGCGATGGTTTCCAAGCTTGCGCTGGCCGCGCCGCCGACCAGCGGCGTCTGATGCGGCAGGTCGAACGCGTCCGCGTCGAGCGCGAGCGTCGCGTCGGCGATCACCGCGGTGACGTTGTCGGTGCTGCCCGCACGCAACGCCATCGATACGAGCCGCTGCGCGCACTCCTCCTGATCGGCGCAGGTGGACAGCACTTCTTCAAGCGTGGAATCTTCCAGCACGCCGCACAGGCCGTCGGAGCACAGCAGCCAACGGTCGCCCGGATGCGCCTTGCGGATGGCGATGTCAGGGCGCGAATCGATGTCGAAATCGCCCAGCACGCGCATCACCACATTGCGTTGCGGATGGTTGCGCGCCTCGGCCTCGCTGATACGGCCGGTGTCGATGAGATGCTGCACGTAGCTGTGGTCGCTGGTCATGCGGACCAGATGGCCGTCGTGCAGCAGATACGCGCGGGAATCGCCGATATGCGCCAATATCCAGCAGCCGGCGACCAGCGCCACGGACGTGACGGTGGTGCCCATGCCGGCAAGACGACGCTCACGTTTGGCTTTGCCGACGATCGCGTCGTGCGCGGCCATGACGGAAGTCGCCATCATATGGGAGACGACCTGCACGTCGCCGTCAACATTGTCCTGTTCGATGTGCGCCAGCGACCGGATGGCGATGGTGGAGGCGGTGTCGCCGCCGGCATGCCCGCCCATGCCGTCGCAGATGGCGATGAGATGCTCGCCGGCGAACGCGGAATCCTGGTTGTTGGAACGCACGGTGCCCACGTCGGAGACGACGGTGGAATACATGAACAATTGTTGCGAAGCGGTGGAAGTCGGCAAAAACGTCACCTCAATTCGAAGGTGGTCGCACCGATGCGCACAGGCACGCGCGCGCCAAGAATCATCGGCGCGTTCAGACGCTGATGATTGACGACGGTGCCGTTGGTGGATCCCAGATCCTCGATGGCCCAACGGCCGGTGGCAGGATCGGCGTAGACGCGCGCATGGTGGGAGGAAACGAATTCATCATCCAGCACCACGGTGTTCGAAGCGGAACGGCCAAGTGTGATGGTGTTGCCGGTCAGAGGGACGGAACTGCCGGCAAGGGGGCCATCGATAATGACCAGCAGGGTTGGTTTGGCATTGGTTGCGGCGCTTGCTGAAGGGGCTGCGGCGGCTACGGGCGCAGGCGATTCGACGGCCTTGCGCGCGGCGCGCTCCTTACGACGATGAGCCCGCGACTTGCGCGGGCTGAGCGTTTCGATATCCCTGTACAGCGAACGTACCGTACAGGCCACGAAGATCCAGAGCAGTACGAGAAACCCGTACTTGAGGATCGCAAACGTTAATTCAGTGAGCATAAAAGGCGGCTCTCCGGGTTGGGGCTGATTACTCCTGCTCCTGCGAGGAGGCCCAGTACAGGATGCGGGTTCGGCCGATGGTGATCGTGTTGCCGTCGAGCGAGTTCAGGTCGCGGGCGATGACGGTGTTGCCGTTGTCGGTGACGTCGATCTCCATGTGACGACGGGAGATGCCGGGGTCGTCGATGACGATGTCGCAATCGGAACCACGGCCGATGATGGTCTTTTCCTCGGTGAGCAGATACTGGTGCTCGCCGATCTCCAGCATCGGGCAATCCTCGGTCTGCGCGTCGGTCGTGACCGGCACGGTGTTGCCCTGCACGGATTCGCTGGAAAGCCGGTAATCGCCCTTGGAAAGTTCAAGATCCTCTTCGAAGATCACCACGACCGGGCCGACGAACGCGTAGTTCTGGCTCTTCGCATACTGGGTGAGGTTGTCGGCAAGTTCATTGGCGAGCGTTTCGGCGCCCCACTCGACGATGTTGTTGAAATCCGGAGTGCTGAGCTTGAAACGGTACTCGTTCGGGGCTACGGTGCGATCGCGCGTGACGGGCATGGCTTCTTTGTCGATCTCGCGTTCCAGAGCGCTGGAAAGGTCGACGGGCTTCAGGTCTTTAGACCCGAACTTCGCGAAAACCCCGTTGACGGCGCCTTCCACGCTCTTCTCAAATCGGTCGAGAACACTCATACTTGTCCCTTTCTGTCCTTGACTATCCTACGCTGTAGCCTGCCGAGCGCCAATTCGAAGGCTACTTGCTTGCAAAAATTTCATGTGAAGGGGGTTGCGTCCGGGGTATTGACGGCGAGTGGTGCGTGACGGTCGGTAGATTGGAAGGTATGAATGATGCGATTGATGAGTTTCCTGGGCTGAAGGCCCGTACCTTGCGATTCACCTGCGGCGCGCCACGTTCCGCCCGCGCGATCGGCGACGGTTCGCGTGCGCTGTTCCTGCGTTCGGACGGTCCGGAGGACACCGTCACCTCCCTGTGGATGAGCGTGATCGGCGGCGATGGCGATACCGACGAGATTCTGCTTGCCGATCCGCGTACGCTGCTGGCTGACGCCGACGCCGAGGATGTGCCGGCTGAGGAAAAGGCGCGCCGCGAACGTGCGCGTGAAGGTGGTTCCGGCATCGTCGGCTATTCGGTCGATGCGGCCGGCAACCGCGTGACGTTCACCATCAACGGCCAGCTGTTCCTGACGGATATCGCGGCCGGCGTGACGCGCGGCATCGCCATCGACGAACCGGAATTCAAGCCGGTGCTGAACCCGCGCATCAGCCCCGACGGACGACACATCATGTATACGACCGGCACGTATTTGGTGGACGTCGATCTTGCGGACGTGTCGGACACGACGGACGCAGGCGAAGACGCGGGCGATGCGGTGTCCATCGTCGCGTCCGTTCCGCAAGACGACGCTGACGACGTTGCCGATACGCAGGACGGCACGAAAGATGACGCGCAAAGCGACGCGGCCGAATCGCAAGCAGGCGAATGGAAAATCGGTCTCGCCGAATTCGCCGCAGGTGAGGAAATGGACCGTTACGACGGCTTCTGGTGGTCGCCCGATTCCAAGTATGTGCTCTTCGAAACCTTCGACGCATCCCACGAACAGACCTGGTACATCGCCGACCCGGCCGATCCGACGAAACCCGCGCAGGGACGCCGCTATCCGCAGGCGATGACGGCCAACGCCGACGTGCATCTGACGCTGCTGGAACTCGGCTACGATACGGACGGCTGCTACTACGGCGGCATCGCACACAACGTGGAATGGGACCGCGAATCGTACGAATACCTGGCCGCCGTCAGCTGGACCGAAGGCCACGAGCCGCTGCTACTTGTGCAGGACCGGCTCCAGCAGCACGACCAGGTGCTCGCCGTCCACGTGGGCGAGCCTATCGTGACCATGAGCGCGCCGGAAAACGGCTTCACCGACGAGGACGGCAGCGAAGTGGAGACCTTCTCCATCGCCATCCCCGAATACGCGCCCGGCGAAGAACCCGGCACCACGCGCGTGCTTGAGGAACATAGCAACGACTGCTGGCTCGACCTGATCGCCGGCACCCCCGCATACACGCCTGACGGCCGTCTCGTGTGCGCGATGAACGACATGGACGCCGACACGAACCGTCTGACCGTGGACGGCACGCCATTCACACCCAAGGGCCTGCAGGTGCGCGAAGTGCTCGACGTGACCGACGGCGACGTGCTGTGCGTGGTGCAGCGCACGCCGGAACTGCTGCCCGCGGACGAACTGCCGTTCCTGTGGCAATCCAACGCGGACGAGCATGACGCGCGCAGCTTCGACGTGGTCTCGATCCGTTACGACGGCGACTGGGAGCCGCTCACCTACACGCCCGGCCAATGGACGATGTCCCGTTCCGGTGACGGTTGCGTGGTGACCGGGCGTGGCATGGACGACGCGCGGTCACAGATGCAGCATTGCATGAACGTGCGTGCCGACGGCGCTGCCGCTGATGCCGCTGATGCCGACGGAAATGCCGACGGCGCGGAAGTGATGTCGATGGTGGTCGCGCCGATCGAAAACCATGCCGAAACCCCCGGCTTCACGCCGAACGTGCGATTCGCCCGCATCGGCGAGCGCAAGCTGTACACGGCGATCATCCTGCCGTCCGAAGCCAGCGGCCACGCCCATGACGACACCTTGCCGGTGCTCATGAAGCCGTACGGCGGTCCTGGATTCCAGCAGGTCGTGGAAAGCCAATCGTTCTACTGGGACGCGCAGTGGTGGGCCGACCAAGGCTACATCGTGGTCACCGCCGACGGTCGCGGCACCACCGGCCGCGGACCGAAGTGGGATCGCGCGATCTACGAAAACATGAAAGCCGTGACGCTTGAGGACCAAGTCGACGCCGTGCATGCGCTGCCGGACGCGATCGCCTCGCTCGCCGCCGAAACCGGTGCCTCCATGCCGAAGCCCGACCTGGACAAGGTGGCGATGATCGGCTGGTCCTACGGCGGCTTCCTATCCGCGCTCGCCGTGCTGGACGCGCCCGACACGTTCGCCGCGGCCTGCGCGGGCGCTCCGCCGACCGACTGGACGCTGTACGACACGCATTACACTGAGCGGTATCTGGGACTCGATCCGACCACATACGAGCGCAACAGCATCATCGCGGACGCGCCGAAGCTCAGCCGTCCGCTCATGCTCATCCATGGTTTCGCCGACGACAACGTGACGATCGCCAACAGTCTGCGCTTGAGCCAGGCGTTGATGGCCGCGGGACGCAAGCACACGTTCCTGCCGCTCAACGGCATCACGCACATGACCAACGACGAGACGGTGGCGCGCAACCTGTTGCTGCTGCAGCGCGACTTCCTCGCCGACGCGCTGGTCTGACGGTGTTCCGGCGGAACTGACGTTCCGATACAACCGAAGAAAAAAAGAACGCGTCCCCCTGCGATTCGACGGACTGCCAAGTATCCGTCGGGGCACAGGGAGACGCGTAACCCTTCTCAATAGGGAAGATAGGATGGCGTGAACACCCCTGCAAGTAAGGGTGTACCACATCTGTGTAGCACCTTTTGTAGTACCCTTTCGTTTCTCGCGACCGTCGGAGCCAGTCACGATTCGGGGTGTCCGGCAAGGGGTGGCAGGGTTTCGGGCACCGGAATCGGCAGATAGGCGAACAGCGTCCATTCGCCGTCGCGCAGCGTTGTCTCGAGTTTGCCGCCATGCGATTCGAGCTGTTTGCTGAAATACGCGAGGCCGTGGCCCCCCGGCTGCGTGCGATCCGTTTCGGTGGTCCTCGCCTGGTTGATCTGCGTGATTTCGACGGCGTTCGGCTTGAGTATCACCGACAGGTCGGCTTTGCTGCCGGACTGGGCGTGACGCGCGATGTTGGCGTAGGTCTCGCGAAGCAGATCATTGGCGATTCCGGCCAGGCTCGGGGAGGCGCTTGGCGCACCGCCCGCCACATGGAGGATCGAGGTGATGTCGAAGCCGAGCGCGCGTAGACGCCGGTCGCCGCCGGCCATCGTGGCTTTGAGCAGGTCGGAGAAGGCCTTGCCGTCCGCATCCTCCTCAAGGACGGTGACGTCCATATCCAGTTCGTCGATGACGCGATGCACGTTGGTCAGGGCGGACAGGATGCAATCGTTGACCTGCGTCCATTTGTCGAGCTCATCGCGTCTTTCGTCCGCGTTCTTGCCGTCGTCACCATCCGTCGAGGCGCTGCCATCGCCATCGTCTCCGCCGGACAATGCATCGATGCGACGTTGCGCGACGAAAGCCGCGGCGGACAGATCTCCCGTCACGGCGTCGTGTATGGCTTCCGCGATGTGACTGCGGCTTTCCATCTCCCGTAATCGCGCTTTCGCCTGCTCCGCCTCGGCGCGGCTGCCGGCTACGGCCTGGTTCCATCGCAAACCGCATCCGAGCATCAGTACCAGGCTGACCATGGCGATGATGGCCACGGGATTGCTGCGGCTCGTGCCAAGGACCAGTTGACGGAACAGCTGGTCGCCTATGGAATAAGCGAGCAGCAGCAGCGCCACGAGATTGTTGGTTTCGTAGGCGAGCATGCCGAACGTGTAAAGGATTCCCGGCAGCGAGTTGACGTCGGCTCCGGGTATGAGCCAAGGTCCCGACTGGCTCATGATCAGAAACAGCAGCGACATCGATTTCGGAAAGAACGGTGACAGCAGCAGCACCGCGATTTCGATGATGGTCCAGACGATCGCCGCGGGATTGTCGGTCGGGGCGAGCACCAGGCAGAACAGGATCCACCATACGGTGATGACCACGATGGTTATGCGGATCGGATGCCAGAGTTTCGGATGGTCGGCACGCATATGGTTGTGCCAGGAGCGGAAGGCGCTTACGGGTCTGGGTTTTGTGGGTTCAGCGTGCATGCGATCTCACCCACAATGCCACTGCCTGGCGTGCCGTCTTGCAGTTCAGCTTCTTGAGAATGCCCTGCATATGCTTGCGCACGGTGCTTTCGGAGATGTCCAGTCGTTCGGCGATCTCCCTGTCCAGCATGCCGTCGGCGCACAGGGAGATGATTTGCTCCTCGCGCACGGTGAGCCGCGGTGAGGTCTCCTCCTCGCGTCTGATGCGCACGTTGGCCAGGGCGGGAGGTTCGAATCCCTCCATAACGTTGCCCCCACAGAGCCGCTCGATGGCCTTCGCCAGCTGATCGGAATCCTCCTTGCCGATCAGTCCCTGCGCTCCGGCTTCCATCAGCCTGCTACGGTAGCTGTTGATGGAGAAGCTGGTGATGCCCAGAATCGGCAGATGCCTGTCCATGAGACGGATCCGATGGCAGATGGCCGGCCCCTGCAAGCCCTCCATGGACATGTCCAATACAAGCAGGTTGAGATTGTCGTCGTTCCTCTGGCAACGTTCGATCGCTTCGTCGCCGGAAGTGGCCGTCCACACCACGTAGGCCGTGGGGACCTTCGCTTCGATGAGAAGGCTCAGCGATTCCAACGCGCGAGGATCGTTGTCGACCAGCGCTACACGGTGGATTTTTGGTATGGGAGCTGCGGATTTCGTGGGATTCATCGCATGGCTCACTTTCCACACAGCCAGTAAAGCGGCGGCGGGCAGTCGATGATGGCGGATGCGGTTCCTCTCGCCGCGTCGGCGAAGATGGCAGCCTTCCCGTTGGAAGGGGTCATCGTTCCGGCTGGCTGCATGGTGCAGAGCATGACGAATGCCACACACAATGACATGATTTTCATACCGACATTGTACGGGGAGCGCGTCCACGAGTGAGGAGGCGCGTTCGATCCGTGGAGCCGAAGCGTGGGGCTCTGAAGGCTGTTCATGTGGGATTCGTATGATGAAAGCATGACTCTTAGGCTGCTCGACGAGGCGAATTACGACGCCGAAATGGAAAGCAAGGTGCTGCCCGCGCTGGACGCCTGCATGACGGAAGGATGGATGGATCCAGCCACCGTTGACTGGAACGGCGACGCGCTGCCCAAACTGGACGAACCCGGCCGGTTGCACTATTGCTGTTACGACGCGGCCAAATTCGATGCGCTGCGTGAGGACGGCGCTTCGGGCGTGTTCCGCGGTGCGATCGTCATTTCGCACGGATTCACCGAATTCGCGCGAAAATACAGCGAGATGGCATGGTATTTCCTGCTGGCCGGCTATTCCGTATGCATCCTCGAGCATCGCGGGCACGGCCATTCCGCACACGACGTGAGCAATCCCAGCCTGGTGTGGATCGACGATTGGCGTCGGTACGTGGCCGATTTCGCAGCCTTCGCCGACACTGTGGGCCGCGAATACGCGTGCGGCGAGCCACTGAACCTGTACTGCCATTCGATGGGCGGCGGCATCGGCGCGGCCGTGATGGAACACTATCCGAGCCTGTTCGACAAGGCCGTGTTGTCCGCACCCATGATCGCCCCCGTCGTCGGTATGCCGACATGGATCGCACGCATCGCTACAGGCGCGTTGTGCGGCTTGGGATTCGGCAAAGCGCGCGTATTCGGTCACACCGATTTTTCCCCCGAACTCGATCTCGACGAGCATAAGGGCGCGTCCGAGGCGCGCGTTCGCTGGTTCCACAAGCAGCGCGTCGACGACGTGGCATGCCAGACCAACGCGGCCACCTTCGAATGGGCGCATCAGGCGATGGCATTGTCTCGAGCCGTACTCAAACCGGACATGTGCGGTGCGATCGAAACTCCGACGCTGCTGTTCCAAGCGGGCCGTGACGTCTGGGTCCTGAACGGTCCGCAGGACGATTTCGTGGAACGCGTGCGCGAAGGCGGCGGATCAATCGAAAAAATACGGTACGGCAAGTCGTTGCACGAGATCTTCTCCATGCCGAACACGGTGGTCGGACCGTATGTGAACAAGATTCTCGACTTCCTCAGCGCGCCCGCGGACAGTCTGTGAGCGGCTGCCACTGCAGGCGTGTACGGTGTGCGATGAGCGAACAGTGAAGGGGAAGGAGCCGCAGTGGCGGAAAAAACGTTCGAACGCACGCCGAAAGACCTGATTATCGGCATTGCGATGACCCTGTGCGGCGGCGTGCTGTGGGGCGTCAACGCCACCGTCTCCAAAATCCTCATGGGCATGTACCACGCCTCGCCGCTGTGGATCGCATGCGTGCGCGAACTGGCAGCCGGCGTGCTTTTCCTCACCTGCTCGGCCATCATGACGCCGAAACTGCTTACCGGCGCGCTACGCGATCGCAAATCATATCCGCGGCTGCTGGCCACCGCCATCATATGCGTGCTGCTGGTGCAGGTCGCCTACCTCGAATCGATCAACTGGACCAACTCTGGCACCGCGACCGTGCTGCAAAGCCTGAACCTGCTGTTCGTCTTGGGGGTCGTATGCCTGCGCGGGCGGCGACTGCCCGGCGTACGGGAAGGCATCGGCGTGGCGCTCGCCTTCGCGGGAACCGTGCTGATTGCGACCGGCGGCGACTTCACCACGCTGAAACTGCCGTTGGTCGGCCTGATTTGGGGCGCTATCAACGCGGCGTCCACGGCGGCCATGGTGTTTCTTCCGGTCAAGCTCATCGAACGTTGGGGCAACTTCACCGTCAACGGCATCGCATTTCTGATTTCCGGGCTTGTGCTGCTGCCGTTCGTGCGGCCGTGGGCTACGGCGCCGCAGTTGGATTGGCTGGGTGTGGGGCTGATGGCGTTCACCGTGATCGGCGGCACATTCGGCGCGTTCTGGCTGTACATGGCCGGCGTGGTGCGCGTCGGTTCGATGCGTGCCACCATGCTCGGCACCAGCGAACCGGTGATGGCCACGATTTCCGCGGTGGCATGGACGGACGCGGTGTTCGAACCGACCGATTTGGTTGGATTCGTGATGATTCTCATCATGGTGTTTTTGGTGCGTTAAGTGCCGTGACGGGCGTTGCTTTTCGGGCGGCGGCGTGCGGACAAACAAAAAAGCCGGACATCCACTTACGGGCGTCCGGCTTCGCTTTGCTTAGCGATTACCGTGACTTACGACGTGCGAATATGACGTACGGCAGCTGGAAAATCAGCCTTCAATCGCAATCTGATGCTTGGTCTCAACCTGCTGCTGCGCTTCGGGCTTCGGCATTTCCAGGCACAGGGTGCCGTCCTTGTAGCTGGCGTGAATGTCGGAATCCTTCACGTCCTCGCCAACGTAGAAGCTACGAGAGCAAGAGCCGGCGTAGCGTTCGCGACGCAGCCAGCGGCCGTTGTCGTCCTTGTCCTCGTGCGAGCTGTTGCGATGCGCGGAAACGGTCAGATAGCCGTTCTGCAGGTCCAGCGAAATGTCGTCCTTCTTGAAGCCAGGCATGTCGATGTCGACCATGTAGCCCTTGTCGGTCTCACGCACATCGGTGCTCATCATGCCTGCGGACATGTTCGGATCGCATGCGGCTGCGCGGTCCATGTTGCGCCAACCCTCGAAGAACGGATCGTCGAACAGATCGGAGAACATCGTGTCATTCATCAAAGCCGGAAACATTGCCATAATCGGTACTCCTTAAGCAAATGCGCGTTCTGTGCGCGGAGTAATGCGGCTTGGCAGCCGGCCGTGCGATTATCGCTGCGGCGTCACCATCCAGCGAGATCGGCGACCGGGTTCGTTGCCGCATCCGGAACCCTCCCGGGCTCCTGACCTTGACCTTTCACTTCACCCAACTCTTCCGTGTCCTGCTCATTCCGCGGTTATGCTCACAGTGAAATACCGGGAAATGCTTGCGATTGCGTGCGCGGAAAAGTCGTACGGCGAATTTCGTTTTTCTTCAGAATCGGACGCATGGGATTGGTCTGCAATGCGTTACGTATCTGTTTTTCCAACCGGTCACGTGAAGTGTGGTTTTGGGTGGCTATGTGTTCGATTCTGCCGAATTGGTTATTCGGATTGTGTTTTCTGGAGAATCGGACATTTGTGGTGCTGGTTTTGGGTTTGGATGTCCGTTTGTCTGTTTCTGCTGAGATAGCTGGGCTTTCGGCGCATTTTTAGTACTTTTTTGTCACATTTCATACGTTTTGGATAAAGCAAAAGGGCTGGAATCGTTGGATTCCAGCCCTTTTCGGCCCGTGCGAGCGGGGGGAGTTGAACCCCCACGAGCATACACTCACTGCCACCTGAAGACAGCGCGTCTACCATTCCGCCACGCTCGCAGACAATCGACAAATTTACACCGCTTCATCCTAAGTAACAAATCGGCGTGTCGCGATTGGCAAATGGGAGTGAAGAGGCCGGATTAGGCGGCATGTTCAGCCTTGTACTGCGTGCCCCAGTCCTTCATCGCCTCGATAATCGGTTGCAGCGTCCGCCCGGTTTCCGTCAGCGAATACTCCACGCGCGGCGGCACTTCCGGATACACCTCGCGATGCACCAATCCATCGCGCTCCATCTGACGCAGATTCGCCGTCAGCACCTTCTGCGACACACTGCCGACCGAACGGCGCAATTCGCTGAATCGTTTGGTGCCGTCCAACAGATCACGCAGGATCAGCACCTTCCATTTATCGGAGATCATCAGCGCGGAATGCGCTTTACGTGTCCGATTCTCCCGAATCGGACATCCGTGGGGTATGCGTGAGGTGCACGGGACGCGCGGTCCGCACGTGGGGCTGGCATGGTCTATGCATGGTTTATGGGTACGAGCTGGAAGGAACGTCTGATGAATCAGCGGCGGCGTCGCGTTGGTTCACACTCAGCCCTTCGAACCGTTCTCGTAGAACTTGGCGAGTGTCTCGTCGCGGAATTCGTTGAAATAGCCGCCGTCGATCGATGCTCGGATATCGTCGAGCAGCTTCACGAAGAAGTGCTCGTTGTGGATCGTCGCCAGCGTGAAACCGTTGAATTCGCGGGCGCGCAGCGCGTGGTCCACGTATGCGCGCGAATAGTGCGTGCAGGTGTAGCAGTCGCAGTCCTCCTCAAGCGGACCGAAATCGTGCTTGAACTGTGCGCGCTTGATGTTGTAGCGGCCGTGGCGCGTGAAGATCGCACCATTGCGGCCGCAACGCGCGGGGGCCACGCAGTCGAAGGTGTCGCCGCCGTTCTCCACGCAGGCGAAGATGTCGTCCACCGCGGCGATGCCGAGCACATGGCGCGGGCGGCTTTCCGGCATCGCATCGCAGATCCAGGCGCACGTGTCGCCGATGATGCGCTTTTCGATCGCACCGCCGATGCCGACGCCATCGAAATCGAGCGAGGCGATCTGCTCGGCCGCATGCCGGCGCAGATCCTCGTAATTCGCGCCCTGCACCACGCCATACAGCGCCTGATACGGCTTGCCAAGACGCTCTTCGGTGAGCCGCTTGTGCTCGGCTACGCAGCGTTGCGCCCAACGGTAGGTGCGTTCCACGGAGCGTTCCTGGTATCCGCGGGTGTTCATCAGCGTGGTCAGCTCGTCGAAGGCGAACATGATGTCGGCGCCGATCTTGTGCTGGATGCCCATGGAGATTTCGGCGGAGAAACGGTGCAGCGAGCCGTTGAGCGGCGACTTGAACGTTACACCGTCCTCGTCCACGAACGCGAGCCGCTCCTTGCCTTCCGCGATCACGTCGTCCGATTTCATGCCGGTGACGTCCATGGCGAGCGTCTTCTTGAAGCCCGCGCCGAGCGACAGCACCTGGAAGCCGCCGGAATCGGTGAAGGTCGGGCCGTTCCAGTTCATGAATTTGGCGAGTCCGCCGGCTTCGTCGAGCACCTGCTCGCCGGGTCGTTCGTACAGGTGGAACGCGTTGGACAGCAGGCATTGCGCGCCAAGATCCTTCATGGTTTCGGGCAGCACGGCCTTCATCGCGGCCTGCGTGGCCACCGGCACGAACGCCGGGGTGTGGATGTCGCCGTGGGGGGTGTGGATGATGCCGGTGCGGCCGTAGCGCGCGCCGCCGCGCCCCTTGCCGTCGGCCGCATCTGGCAGGCGGGTTTTCTGCTCGAAGTAGAACGCGTCGCGGCGGCCGGGCTTGCCGGGTTCCGCGCCGCGGGGATGCTCAATAAGGTTTTCGGTCGATGCCGCGCTGGTCGTGTTGCCTGCTGCGTCGTGCGTTGCGCCGGCTGCCGCGTTGGCCGCTGAGGTCTCGTGCGCCGCCGCGCCGGTCTGTGGTTCGTTCAAGCTTGTCATGCTCTCAACTGTATGCGATAGCGCCGATTGCCGCGGTGGCGCCATCGGCGGTCGACGGTGGCATCGTATGGAGCAAACTGCCAAGCGATTCGATTGCTACTTTCAACAAACATTCAGGAAACTTCCAGAGCAGGTATCTTTACTCTTAGATAGCAGTTCGAGCGGCACGATTGCTGACCATGTTGAATGCCGCGAGACGAATAAGGAGCAACAATGGCTGAAGACAACAGCGAGAACATCGCGCAGCCGCAGAATGACGCGCAGCAGACCGCGCCGCAGACGCCGAGCGAGAACGTCGCCGACGAAGCACAGACTTCCGTTACCGAACCGATTGCAGTGCCGAACGCGGGCGAGCAGCCCACCACCGCCCTTCCTACCGTGGACGCGGCGGATGGCACGGCAGGCAATACCGCTGACGATACGCCGGATTATGCTTCCGCTGCCGGTGAACGCACGGTGATCAACAACGCGACGCAGGATGCGCCGACCGAACAGTACCGTCCGGCGCCCGAATACGGCGCGTACGGTCCGGTGCCGACGCCGCCGGCTGGCGATGCCAGCGGCCAGACCGTCCAGCAACCGCAGTACGGCGCGCAGCAGCAGGGCCAGCCGCAGGACAACCGTCCGTCGTTCTTCGGCGCTTTTGGCAACCCGTATACGACAGGCAATCAGCGGAACAATGGCAATCCGTTCGGCAATCCGTTTGGCGGCTCGTCCGCGCAGAACGGCGCGCAGCAGAACAATCCGCAGCAGCCGCAGTACGGCGCGAACATGCCCCCTGCGGGACCGGGCAACCGCAATCCGTTCGGCGCTCCGGGGCAGGGCTTCCCGAACCAGCCGAACCAGACGCCGGTCGTCACCAAGCAGAAGTCCGGCATGACCAGCCATGTGGTCACCGCCGTTGTGGCCGCACTGGTGTCCGGCGCGCTGTGCCTCGGCGTCGGCTTCACCGCGATCACCAACGGTTGGGTGCATGTGCCGACCTCCAGCTCGCTGTCCGACGTCAAATCCAACACGTCCGGTTCCGGTTCCGCCAAGGCGAAGTCCGGTACGGCGGTCGATTGGACCGCGGTGGCCAAGGAAGTGTCCGATTCCGTGGTGGCCATCGACGTGGCGACCAGCGACGGCGAAGCCAAGGGCTCCGGCGTGGTGATCAGCGACAAGGGCTATATCGCCACCAATAACCACGTGATTTCCGGCGCGCAGCAGATTCAGGTGACGCTCGCCAGCGGCGCCGTCTATTCCGCGAAGGTGGTCGGCACCGACACCACCACCGATTTGGCCGTGATCAAGCTCGACAATCCGCCGAGCGATCTGAAAGTCGCGGAATTCGCCGATTCCGACAATCTCGCCGTCGGCGAGGCCGTCATGGCGATCGGCAATCCGCTCGGCTACGACGACACCGCCACCACCGGCATCGTGTCCGCGCTCAACCGCCCGGTGACCGTGACCGATGACGACAACAACGCCATCGTCACCAACGCCGTACAGATCGACGCGGCCATCAACCCGGGCAACTCCGGCGGCCCGACCTTTAATGCGGCCGGCCAGGTGATCGGCATCAACTCGTCCATCGCCTCCACCGCAAGCTCGTCCGGCACGGCAGGTTCCATCGGCATCGGCTTCGCCATTCCGTCGAACCTCGTCAAGCGCGTGACCAACGAGATCATCGACAACGGTTCCGTGAAGCATGTGGTGCTTGGCATCACCATCAAGAGCTCCTCGGTGGAAGCGGACGGTGTGACCCGCGGCTGCGCCCAGGTGCAGGCCGTGACCGACGGTGGCCCGGCGTCCAAGGCCGGCGTGAAGGCCGGCGACTCCATCGTGGCGTTCAACGGAAAGGCAGTGAACAACAACTACTCGCTGCTCGGTTACGTGCGCGCCTCCGCCATGGGAGACAAGGTGAAGCTGACCGTTGTGCGCGGCGGCAACACCATGGATCTCGAAGTGACGCTCGACCAGGAAGAGACCAAGACGAACTCCTCCAACAAGCAGGAACAGCGTCAGCAGAACAACGGCAACGACGATAACGGCAACGGCCAGAATGGCGGCAGCCAGAACGGCCAGAATGGCGGTAACGGCAACAACGGCGACGGCGGTGGCCTGTTCGATCCGTTCGGTCTGTGGTAAAGCCGGATACGCGGCATCGTACGGCAACGTACGGTGTGCGGCGTTCATGCCGACAGCGATACGGGTGGCTGCCACCCGATAGGCTGACGGCGAAGTCGCAACCGCAATCCGCATAATCGCGGAAAACGCTGAACAAGCCGAAAAACGGCGGAAAACAAGGGCTGTGCGAGCAATCGCACGGCCCTTTTCGTATGCGCGGAACGCGCGCGACGAACGGAAGCACACGCAAACGACCGCGGCAATCGCAATGCTCTGTTATGCTGGAAATATCTTTTTACGCCGTGTATCGATGGTCCGCGCAGGCGGGGCGCCGATGGGTTAACAAGGCGTCCGATACGAGCGTAAGGAGATTCTCATGCGTAGAATCATTTCCATTTGCAAAGAAGTTCCGCTGCTGCCGATCGCCATCATTGCCGCGATTCCGTTGGCATTGCTGGGTTCGTGGCGTCCGTGGGAGGCTGCGGGCGTCTCGCTGACTTTCGGACCGTTCAATCCGGGTGTCGGGCAGTGGATCGTGATCGCGCTGGTCGTGTACACGATTGTGGTGACTGTGATCGGCATGATTGACGATTTGCGGCACGGTCACGTCGGTGTGGATTTGCTTGCGGTTATTGCGATCGCGTCGACGGTGGCGGTGCAGGAATACTGGGCTGCGTGGGCCGTGGTGCTGATGATTTCCTCCGGCGAGGCGATTGAGGAATTCGCACAGTCGAAGGCGGAAGGCAACCTGACGGCGCTGGTTGATGCGGCGCCGCGGACCGCGCACGTGGTGACGTTGCCGGGCGTGGGTGCACGTGCGGCGGCTGCCGGGGCCGACGGTACTGCCGGTGATGCTGAGGGCGACATGACGGCGGACGGCTTTCGCAAGGTCGCCAGTGTGGATGTGCCTAACGCTGCGGAAACGAATAAGTCCGCCACCCAAACCAAGCCTTACGACGCGGCCGGCGAGCATTTCGAAACCGTTCCGGTCGACCAGGTCAAGCTTGGCGACGTGATCCTCGTGCTGCCGGGCGAAACGGTGCCGGTCGACGGCGAACTGCTGTCGGGCGTCGCCACGTTGGATCTGAGCAATATCAACGGCGAGCCGGTGCCGCGCGAAGTGTATGCGGGCGCGCGCGTGCTGTCGGGTGCGGTCAACGGATCGACCGCGCTGACGATGCGTGCCACGCAATTGGCGCAGGATTCGCAGTATCAGAAGATCCTCGAACTGGTGTCGTCGGCGCAGGAATCGCGCCCGACCGTCGTCAAAACCGCCGATGTGCTGGCGGTGCCGTTCACCATTCTTTCGCTGGCGATCGCCGGCATCGCGTGGGCCGTCGCAGGCACGCCATTGCGATTCGCGCAGGTGCTGGTTTTGGCCACGCCCTGCCCGCTGCTGATCGCCGCTCCCGTCGCGTACGTGGCCGGCACCGGTCGCCTTGCCAAGGCGGGCATTCTTATCAAAGCGCAGGACGTGCTGGAAAACTTGGGCCGCGTATCGCATATCTTCTTCGACAAAACCGGCACGCTTACCGTCAAGCAGCCGCAGGTCGTGCGCGTCGAGAAGCCGTTCGAAAACAGCTCGCCGTACGACGAGAACCACATTCTGATGATGGCCGGCGTGGTGGAAGGCTACTCGGTGCATATTCTGTCGAAGGGCATCGCGGCGGCCGGGCAGAAGGCCATGCAGGAACTGTACGCGCGCTATGAGAACGGGCAGCGGCTGTGCGCCGAACGCGATTTGCCGGGGCATGGACGCGATTACCCCGTGGTGAAGAACATCGAGGAACAGTCGGGCAAGGGTGTGTCCGGCGAGGTGAACGGGCATGCCGTGCGCGTGGGTCGTTTCGCGTACGTGACGGCCGACGAGGCCGGCTTCACGCATGTGCTGGGCGCAGGGGTGGCGGCCGGTACTGCGGCTGGTGCTGTGGCCGATAGCGCGGTTGGCGATTCGGCGGCCGGTACCGCTGCCGGCGCTTCCAAGAAGCCGGAGGTGAATTCGCTGTTCGCACCTCTCGAACCGGACGAAATGGCCGCGTACGTGGCGATCGACGGCAAGCTCGCCGCACGTATTGTGCTGCGTGACGTGCCGCGCGAAAACGCGAAATCGTCCCTTGAAAAACTGCACCGGCTCGGCGTGAAGAAACTGTCCATGCTCACCGGCGACAAGGAGGCTTCCGCACGCATCATCGCGGGCGAGGTCGGCATCGACGACGTGCAATCCGAACTCTTCCCCGAAGGCAAGGTCGCGGCCGTCAAGAACGCCACGGAAGACGCGCACCAAAACCAGCCGGCGTGGGACAAGGTCGTACAGCGCGTGGTCGGCGAATCCATGACCCGACAGGTGACGATGATGGTCGGCGACGGCGTGAACGATGCCCCTGTACTGGCGGTTGCGGACATCGGTATGGCCATGACCGACGGCACGTCCACCGCCGCGTCCGAATCGGCGCAGGTGGTCATTATGAACGACGACATCGCCTCCGTGCCGCGCGCCATCGCCATCGCCCGCCGCACGAAGAAAGTGATGCTGCAGGCGGTGCTGGTCGGCCTTGGATTGGCGATTATCGGCATGGTCGCGGCCGCGTTCAACCTCATTCCGGTGGTCGTCGGCGCGTTCATGCAGGAAGCGATCGACGTGGTCAGCATCCTGTGGGCGCTCACCGCCCTGCTCGACCGCGAGTAGCGCCGGTTGCGGCGACGAGCCGTGCGGAGGCTGAACCGCGTTGCGCCGTGCTACATCGAGCTGGGCGAGATTTCGCCAGCGATGTTCCGGCGCATCCACGTGCCGAAATCGGCCGCGTCCACGCCCTGCGACAGCAGGAACATGATCTTCGCGTATGCGGCTTCCAGCGTCATGTCGCCCGATCCGATCGCACCGGCGCGGGCGATCGCGTCGCCCGTCTCGTAATGGCCGAGCAGCACTTCCGCCTGCTGGCATTGCGATGCGATGACGACAGGCACGCCGTCATGCAGCACGTCGGCGATCACGTCGGTCAGTCCTGGCTCGTCGCTCGGCACATTGCCAACGCCGTACGCGCGCAACAGCACCGCTTCCGGACGAGGGTCGAGCATCGCGGCCAATCGCGCGGCGGAAATGCCGGGAGCCATGTCGATCACGGCCACATCGTGACGGGAGTAGGGCAGCGGCGACGCCCAACCGCAACTGGAGCCGGCCGAATCACCCGCATACCAATGCCACGGCGTGCCGGTACGTGCCAGCGGGCCGGTGGACGGCGCCGAAAACCCTTCGAACGCCCAGCTTGACGATTTGCTCACACGGTTGCCGGCGAACAGATGATGGCCGAAGAACAGGCCGACGCCATGAAAACGTCCGCTCATCGCGGCGTTCAGCGCACCCGTGACGTTCGCGGTGGCGTCCGATTCGATTTTGCCGAGCGGATGCTGCGACCCCGTGAAAATCACAGGCTTGCCGAAACCGGTCAGCGCGTAAGACAGCGCGGCGCTCGAATAGCTCATCGTATCGGTGCCGTGCATCACCACGAATGCGTCGGCGTCATCGCGGTGCGCGCGCAGGTCGTCCGCCATCGTCTGCCAATTGTCGGGCGTCGCGTTCGACGAATCGATCAGCGGGTCCAGCTCGGTGAACGAGAACAAGCTCGGGTCCAGATGCGCGTCCTCAATCAGCCGGCGCAGCCAGCCGCGCATATCGGCGCCCGGAACCAGACCGTTCGGTGACTCGACCATACCGATGGTGCCGCCGGTATACGTGATGTGAATGCGCATATGCCCACCCTCTTACGATAAGGACCTTCTTTAGTGAGGGACCGATTGTGATCTTCTGCGATTGTACGTTCTCCTGCGCCGGCACATGGGCCGGGCTGCGCGTTGCGAGGCAAGTAAGGGAATCGCAAGAAAGTGCCGTATGCCCCCTGTTGGAAATGCAGGGAATATATTAGGCTGGAACATATGAGCGAAACCAACGAACTTCGTATTGCTGTAATCGGCGCCGGCCCCGCAGGCGTCTACTCTTCCGATATTTTCCTGCGCCAGCTGGGCAAGCTCGGCGAAGAGCTGGGACTGGGCACCAAGGCCCGCATCGACCTGTTCGAAAAGCTGCCGGTGCCGTTCGGCCTGGTGCGCTACGGCGTGGCCCCCGACCACCCTTCCATCAAATTCATCGCATCCGCTCTCGAGAAGACGCTCGACAACCCGGACATCCACCTGTACTGCGACGTGGAATTCGGCAAGGACGTGACGCTTGACGAGCTGCTGGAACGTTACGACGCGGTGCTGTTCGCCACTGGTGCCGTCGAAGACAAGCCGCTCGGCCTGCCGGGCGCCGACTTGGACGGCGTGTACGGTGCCGCCAAGTTCGTGGAATGGTACGACGGTTACCCGACCGGCGCCCGCGAATGGCCGCTCGATGCCGAGGAAGTCGCTGTGATCGGCGGCGGCAACGTGGCCATGGACGTGGCGCGCGAGCTGATGCGCAACGCCGACGACCTGAAGGAACGCACCGACATTCCGGACAACGTGTACGAAGGCATCAAGGCCAACAAGGCCAAGACTCTGCATCTGTTCATCCGCCGTGGCGTGGCTCAGGCCAAGTTCTCCGTGCAGGAGCTGCGCGAAATGGAGAAGCTGCCGGGCGTGCAGCTGATCATCAACGAAGACGACTTCGATCTGGACGACGACACTATCGAGGAGGCCGGCAAGGACAAGCTGACCCGTCAGATGGTCGAGGAGCTGTTCACCATCCGCGAGATGGCCGAGGACATGGAAGACGACGGCGACACCGATTTCGAAGGCAACCCGGCGGATCGCAAGTACTACATCCACTTCAATTCCGCTCCGGTCGAAGTGCTGGGCGAGGACGGCAAGGTCAAGGCGATTCGCGTGGAGAAGACGACGACTTCCGCGGACGGCAAGATGACTCGCACCGGCGAATTCGAAGAGTACCCGGTGCAGGCCGTGTATCACGCAATCGGCTACAAGCCGGCCACCGCGCCGGGCATCGCGTACGACGAGCGTCGCGCGCACCTGGCCAACGCGAACGGCGACGGCCGCATCACCACGGAGGCCTCCGGCGAGGGCGCGCAGGTGCGTGAGCGTCTGTACGCCACCGGTTGGGCCAAGCGTGGTCCGGTCGGCCTGATCGGCTCCACCAAGTCCGACGCGCTGCTCATCGTCACCAACATGCTGGAGGACCTGTCCAAGGCCGCCGAAGGCGGTCGCGTGGCCGCTGACCGCGATCCGGAATCCATCGACCGTCTGCTGGCTTCCCGCGGTGTCAAGCCGATCGACTTCGCCGGCTGGAAGAAGGTCGATGCGTTCGAACGTGCCGAAGGCGCGAAGGAAGGCCGCGAGCACAAGAAGGTCATCGACCCGGAGCAGATGCGCGCGCTGGCGCATGCGTGAGCTGTGTGTGGGTTTGCTTGGGACCAGGGCTCAGGTTTGGTTCGGTTTGGGGCGTCTTAGGTCTGCTAGCCAGGCTCGGGACGCCTCTCTCACTGGTGGGGCTTCTGAGTTTCTGCATGCTCTGACGTTCTGATGCCCTTGGGTTTGGTTCCTGGGTTTGATGCCCTGAGTGTCCGTTTCTGGTGAATCGGACACTCAGGGTATTTGTTTTGCCCTCTATCTGTCCGTTTCTGCAGAATCGGACGCGCGGGCTTTGTTATGCGGCCTTGGATGTCCGTTTCGCCAGAATCGGACATCCAAGGCGTTCCCGCCGTGTTTCTTCCGCATGACGCGCTTTTGGGGAACACCGGGTGATAGTGTGCGCTTACTGAAGCAGCCCATGGAAATCCCAGAAATATGTAAGTCGGCATTGACCGACCAACGATAGGATCACATGGAGCGAGATGCCGGTCAAACGTGGATCAAACGGAAGTGGCATGAGAAACGGCAGTGGAAAACATATTGTGTGGAGCAATGAGCGCGTATATGTCAGACGTCGCCGTATGTCAGCCGTGATCGGCGTCGTATTGTCCGCGACGGTTGGCGTCGGCGTCGGCGTCGGAGTCGCGGGACTTCGATATGACGTGCGAACGGTCGCGCAGGGGTCGGACGGCCAATCGTCAGTCGCGCAATCGCAAAAACAAGTGAAATCCAATACCGCAAACGATGCCGCTGCCATCTCCACAACGGGATTCACGCTGGATACCGATTCCCAGCTGGCCATAGAATCACAAATCAGCAATTTCGAAAGCGACGGCTACACCATCGCATTCGTGCTGTCTGACGTTACGACAGGACGGGCGATGGCATATAACGCCGACTCGCAGATCTATTCGGCTTCCGCGATCAAAGCGCCGTATCTGATGGCGCTCGCGTCAAGCGGCGCGATCGATGTCAATGCCGTGTACCAAGCCGGCAACGAACAGACGGCGACACTCAAACGGGATATTGATCAAGTGCTGACGGTGTCCGACAACGACGCGTACGCGCGAATCTACGAGCAGTACGGTCACGACAGCTTCAACGCCTGGGCGCAGCAATCTGGTGCAGCTACGCGAATGGGCGGATCTCGTGGATATGTGTATACGTCCGCGCGTGATATGGCCAAACTATGGTCGGCCGGGTACGGAGTGTTGCTCGACCATCAGACCTCCGGTGCCGCCGCGATTTCCGACGAGGCACTGCAATGGTTGTCCGGCGATATGACGAATTCGCTGAATTCCAGCATCCACAGTGCGCTGGGCGATACGAATACCGTCTATACCAAAGCTGGCTGGATTAACGGCGAGGGTGATTTCTACGCGCTTAACGACGGTGGCATCGTCACTTCGTCCGTTGGCAACTACGTGCTGACGGTGATGTCGACTGCATGCGGGCGGAGCGATCTGATGACGGATTTGGTAAGCACGCTTGATTCCGTGCATGCCGGCGTGATGCAGGGGTAAGAGCGATTCGCGAATCCACTCTTCAGAATGCATCCAGCTAAATCCCAGCAGATGTTTCTACGCTGGTGATCATGAACGGCAAACTGCAGGTGCACGGCCATTGCAATGGCTTGAAGACAACGCTGTTATTCGCGTTGATGTGGGGCATCATCATGCTCATTTGGTGGGCGACCGGCGGCAGTCAGCGCACACTTGGTATCTACATTCTCATCGGACTTGGCTCAACGTTCGCATCCTACTGGTTTTCCGACAAACTCGCGATCGCATCCATGCATGCGCAGGAAGTCAGCGAGCAGGAAGCGCCGGTACTGTACAAAATCGTGCGCGAACTGTCGGCGAAGGCGGGCAAGCCTATGCCACGTATTTATATCGCCCCAACCATGAGTCCCAATGCGTTCGCAACAGGACGCAATGAACGTCATGCGGCGGTTTGCTGCACGCAGGGTATTCTGCAGATGCTCAACGAACGTGAAATCCGCGGCGTGCTCGGGCACGAGCTTATGCACGTGTACAATCACGATATTCTGACGTCTGCGATCGCGTCCGCAATGGCGACGGTCATTTCGTATCTCGGATATTCGCTCATGTATTTCGGTGGTGGCAATTCGCGCGATGATCGCAATGACTCGTCTTCTAATGGTCTTGGATTGCTGGGTGTGCTGTTGAGCACGATTCTCGCTCCGATTGCGGCGTCGCTGATTCAGATGGCGATTTCCCGCACGCGCGAATACGATGCCGACGAGGATGGTTCAAAATTGACGGAAGATCCGGAGGCGCTCGCTTCCGCGTTGAACAAGATTTCCGGCGGCGCGGCCGCGATGCCGATGAAGAAGACCGCGGGAACGCAGTCGGTTGCTGCGATGATGATCGCCAATCCGTTTTCGGCGGAAGGTTTCTCCAAGCTGTTTTCTACGCACCCGCCGACCTCGGATCGCATTGCCCGGTTGATGCAGATGGGTCAGGAGATGCGGCAGCAGGGCGTGCAGTCCGGATATTTGGCCGGTGGCTATGCCACGAGCGGCGTTGCGGCGGCGGATATTCGGCAAGGCGGACGTTCTGCGATGGCTGGTGCCGGTGGGCCGCAATTTGGAACGCAGTATGGATTCGCGCATGATTCGGGCGGCTCGGCTGGCAGATATTCTCGCGACTATTCGCAGCGGCCGCGTGGTTGAGTCTCCGTGATATTGCGGAAAATTGGTATCGCATGTCGGTCTGTGTCCGCATACGCATCCGTTGCGTGCTAGACTAATGGCTCGTGCCCAAAAGGCACACCTTGCGGATGTAGTTCATCGGTAGAACGAAAGCTTCCCAAGCTTTAAAGGCGGGTTCGACTCCCGTCATCCGCTCCATTCGAAACCCTTGGAATCGTTGGAATTTCAAGGGTTTTTCTATTGTCGTAAAAGACCCGTGAAGTCAACTTCGCGTCGCGCAACTGTCGGTTGCGTCGCAAAATTTGGTTGCGAATCGCAATGCAACCGCAAGATGGTGGCGTGGAACGCGACGTTTGTGACAAGCTGCTGATGCTTTGCGACATGTTCGGTGTGACGTTGGATGATTTGGTCATGGGCGACGTGTGCGCGTCGGCGGGCCGTGGAGGTGCGGGACGCGTGGGCTGTGTGGATGCGGGACGCATGGACTTGGCTGCCGATACGGCTGGTGTGGCAGCGTCGGATGGGGTGGTTGACTCTGCTGTTGGTGCGGTTCCGGGGGTAATCGGGTTCGCGGCATCGCAGGTTGCAGGAGTGTCCGATTCTGCAGAATCGGACACTCGTGGAGGGCGATGGGTAGGCTGGAGCCCGTGAACACGAACCAGAAGTCCCCCTCCGATTCCGGCGCAAACCACCCCACCGGCAACTCCTGCAATCCGCTACTCGGCCATGCCACATCACACGCGGCGACACTCATCGGCCTGTTCGCAATCGTCCTGTGGGGCTTCATGGCCGGCCTCGTGCGACTGGTCTCCGAATCGTTCGGCGCCACGCTCGGTTCGGCGCTCATCTACACCGTCGGTGGTGTCATGCTGTTCATTGTGCGCCGTCCGAAACCAATCCGCGAAGCGCCATGCAAGTACCTCATCGCAGGCGGACTCATGTTCATCGCATACGAGGCGTCAATCTCGCTGTCGATCGGCCTGGCCACAACGAACGCGCAATCCGTGGAAGTCAGCCTTGTCAACTACTTGTGGCCGACGCTGCTGGTGCTGATGACCGCAGCGGTATCGCACAAACGTGGTGCGGTCGCCAAAGCGATTCCTGGCGCGGTGATCGCAACCATCGGTGTGGCGATGGCGGTTGGCGGAGAAAGCCTTGATATGCAGGAAGCGGTCCACAATATCGCCAGTAACCCCCTACCGTATGTGCTCGCGTTTGTTGGCGCCTTTATTTGGGCGATTTATGCGACTTTTACGCCGTCGTTGTCCGGCGGTTACGACGGCACGACGATTTTCTTCTGCTGTGTGGCCGTTGTACTGTGGACCATCCATTTCGTTTCGGGAGACGGTTTGCCGGACACGGCGCCCGGCATCGGTGGATATGCTGCGCTGATTGCGTGCGCCGCTTCGATTTCGGGCGGCTACGCGTGCTGGGGATACGGCATGTTGCACGGCAGTATGGAAACGCTTGCGATTGGTTCGTACGCGACTCCGCTGTTTTCCACGGCTTCTAGCACGCTTCTGTTGGGCGTGGCGCTGGGCATGCCGTTCTGGATCGGTGTTGTGCTGGTGGTTGCCGGTTCTCTGATCAACGTGTGGTTTGCACGGTGCCCCTGAGTGTCCGTTTCTCCCGAATCGGACAACCTGGGGTGACCGGATGACGCGTGGGTGGCTGATTCGGGGGGATCGGACACTTGTTGGTGCGTGAGGAGGCGACATGTGGGGTAGTGGCGGCGCAGAGGAGCGCCGGGATGGCGCAGCGGTACGTAAGGGAAGTGACTGGGCAGGACAATGCCCTACGCCTCCACGCTAGCTTAGGTTTTTGCCGGCTGGTCGATGGTGACGAATTCGTGGCTTTGGGTTTTCAGGTCGTCGATGATGGCGGGCAGCGCGTTCACGTGTACCAGCCGAAACCGATCTAAACCGGCTCAAACCAGCCCGTTCAAATCCGCCTCGTCACATCACCTTGGTGGACTCCAGATTGCGGCTCACCCAGTTGTTCAACCGGATCACCGGCTTGCGCAACATCAATCCCAGCAGCAGCGAAGGAATCAGGAACAAGGCGAGATACACCATGTCAAGCAGGTACTCATTGCCGTATGATCCGGCCATCGCGGCGTGCATGGCATCGATGGCGTGCGGGAATGGTAGGAACGGGTAGAGCATTTGGAAGAACTTCGGCAGCGTCTCGATAGGGAACGTACCGCCCGAACCGGCGACCTGCATCACCAGCAGCACCACGGCCACGGCCTTGCCGATATCGCCGAACGACACGGTCAGCGTATACACGATATTCGAGAACACGAGCGCGGCAAGCCACCCCACGGCAAGGAACTGCAGCGCATGATTCGCCTGCACGCCAAGGAAATACGTGTCACCCAGGCAAACCAGTGTGCCCTGCAGCAACGCGAGCAGTGCGAAGATCGCGTACCGTCCGAAATACTCGTGGTCGAGGCGCAGTCCCCAACGTGAGGCGTTCCCCGGGCCGGACGGGCCGGCGATGCGCGGCAGCGTGTCGCCCAAGCCCAGCACATGCGCCTTCTCGCGGTCCGAAATCGTCACTTTCAGCATGGCGCACAGGATGATCGCACCCACCCAGATTGACAGGATCGTATAGAACGGCGCCATGGCCGAACCGTAGTTCGCGATCGGGTACACCGAGACGCGATGCAGTGCGACGGGCGCGGAAATCAGCGTGGACAGTGTGGACGCGTTGGCGGTGGCCAGTGCACGTAGTTCGTCCGATTCGCCCGAATCGGCGTCGTTGTCACCGTCGCCACCATCGCTGTTGCCGTCACCGGCGTTTCCGCCCGTCTCCAGCTTCGTGATCAGCTCCTTCACCGTCGCTGCCGACGAGTCGAGTTTCTTCGCGATCGCGCCGAGCGTGGAACGGATGGACGTCACATTCGTCCCCACATCGCCCGTCACATCGTCCAGACCGTCGGCGGTGCCGCTCAGCTGGGTGATCATGCTGTCGGTTTGGGAGATCAGCGTGCTGACTGTGGAGGCGAGCGCGTCGATTTTCGGCTTGACGTTCGTGGCGTAATCGTCGCGCACATTGCTGATCGACTGCTTCGCGGAGGTGATGCGGTTCAGGATCTCCTTGCGGGAGCGTTCCGCGGCTGCGGTATCCTGCGTGACCTGCGTGGAAGCGTCTTTCAGCTGCTGCGCGAGCTTCTGCGAATCGCCTTTGGCGGCTTCCAGCAGCGTGATCTCCCGGTCGATGGCTTCCAGCAGCGCCTGTTTCGCGGAATCACTGTCCGGTAGTTGTTCCACCGATTCGCGCATGTGGTTGAGGCTTGTGATGTACGTGTCGTACAGCGATTCGCCGCTGGAGATTTGTTCGCTCAACGTTGCCAACTGGCTGGCTGCGGTGTCTGAGCCCTTGCCGATCGCGTCGAACGCCTTGTTCACCTTGGCAGCTACTTGGTCGAACGCGCCTGACACCTGGTCGAGCGCGGTGTTCACCGAGGAGGTGACGTTCGCACCTGCAGAAGTGAGTGACGTGGCACCTGATTTGCCTTGCTTCAACGCGTTCTGGGCCTGTTTGCCCGCCTTGGTCGCCGAGGCGAGCAGTTTGCCCGTGGAATCCACGATGTCGTTCGCCGAGCCGAGCAGCTGCGAATACGACGTCACCTGCTGCGATGCGCCGCTCAGCGTATCCGCCGTGGTGGTGAGATTGCCGTTGAGGTTGCGCATGTATTCGGCCATTTGCGGGCTTTGCGAATAGTGTAGGATGCTTGAGGCCAGGTCGAGTCCGACTTGCGCAATCGTTTTGGCGAAGGTTTTGTCGATCGTGTTGACCACGGTTGTCGCGCCCTGATCGGTGATATGCGGGGCGATCGGGTTGATTTTCTCGTTCAGATAGTACTTGAGCTGCGCGTGTTTGATGTCGGGGGAGAACAGCGTCATCATGTCGGCGCTGAAACCTTTCGGAATTACGATCGCCGCATAGTATTCGCCGGATTTCACCCCGTCGATTGCCTTGTCGCTTTTCACGAATTGCCAGTCCAGCTGGTCGTTGGCGTGCAGTGTGCTGATGATGGTTTCGCCCACGTTGACGCGCACCGGTATGAGATCCGACTTGTAACCCTTGTCGTTATTGGCCACGGCGACCTTCAATGCCTTGGTGTTGCCGTAGGGGTTCCAGCTGGCCGCGATGTTGAACCAGGCGTACAGCGCCGGCACCACCACCAGGCCCATCGAGACGATCACGGCGATCACGTTGCGGGTGGCGTGGCACATGTCCCGCTTGAAGATGCCCCAGATCATTTTCACTGTTCGTTCCCCTCCTCACGCAGACTCCTGCCAGCATTTCCGTCCGTGTTTCCAGCCGCATACTCAGCCGCATGTTCAGGCGCATGTCCGGCCGAACCACCATGCGCAGCCTCATACAGCCTCGTGCGTACGGCATGCATCGGCTTGTAATGCATGTCCGGCCGGAACAGCAGGTTCTCGTGCAGGATCGCGCTGCGGAACTCTTCCGCACTCATCGCTTCCTCGCCCAGATAATTCGCATACCGTTCGCGCAGATACTCCACCACGATGAGATACGTGTCGATGGCGATGATCGAAATGATCCAACCGAGCAGCATGGCGAGCTTCATGCGCGTGATGAACAGCAACAGCAGGAACGCGAACGGCAGTACCGCCAGCGCGAGGAATCCCCAACGCACCAAGCGCGGGTACAGGCGGAAGAAGTGGATCGCCCGTCTGCGGGCGAGTTCGGGGAACTCCTCGGCGATCTGCTGCGCGGTCTCGGTGAGCCGCAACGGTTCCACCGTGCCTTCGTTATGTTCGGTGATCATCAGATCAGTGTCCGCCAGACGGTTGTCGAACAGGCGGTTGAGGTTCAACGCCAGCTTGCGGACGACCAAGCCGATGAACAGCGCCACAGGCAGATACCAGAACAGCGAGAGCATGTCGATCCAATAATGGTTGGCATACATGCCGCCGATCGGCCCGCGCATCGCGTTGATGCCGTAGGTGAACGGTAGGAACGGTTTCAGACGGCGGAAGAATTCCGGCATCATCTCGATGGGGTAGAGGCCTGCCGCGCCCGGAATCTGGATGATCACCAGAATCACGGCGACGGCCTTGCCGATATGCCGGAACGCCACGGCGAGCGCGTAAATGATGTTCACGTAGACGAACGAGGCGAAAATGCCGGCGAGGATGAATAGGAACGGATGCTCGCATTGGATGCCCAGCGCGAGATCGCCGATCGTGGCGATGATCGCCTGCAGGAATCCGACCGTGACGAACAGCAGCCAACGGCCCATATAGCCTTGGCGTGGCGTGTACATGCGGATTGTCTCATCGCGGTCCACTTCAAGCTTGTAGATCGCGACGAGCACGAATCCGCCGACCCATAGCGCAAGATTCGTGTAGAACGGCGTGACCGCGGAACCATAGTTTTTGACCGGGTAGAGGACCTGTTCGTCCAAATGCACCGGCTCGCCCACGAACGAGCCGACCTCGCTCGCGTCAAGTCCGAGCGCTTGGGAAAGCTGCTGGAACATCGCCGAACTGCTCAACGCGGCCACATCGGTGCGCGTGGTGTTGAGCTGTTTGGCGAGATTGGCGAGCTGCGTCTGCGTGCCAGCAATGGTGGTGTTCGTTTGGGTCACGGTGCGCGACAACTGGTCGAGCAGCCCGTTGCCCTGTTCCAGTGTGCTTTGCAGCGTGGTAAGCGTGCCGGACAGCGACCCATTGGCCAGGCTGAGTGTATCGAGCCCGGTGTTGAGATTCGGCATGACCGTGCCGGTGATGGTCGTGCGTGCGCTCGCCATCGACGCCGTGCCGTTCTTCGCCAGCGTGGTGACATCGTCGTTGAATCCGTTCGCGGTGTTCTTCCCCGCGTTGATCGCAGCCGTGGTGTCCTGATCGAAGGCGTCGATGCGCTGCTGCTGGAACGTCAGCTGTTTGCGGGCTTCGGCGAGCTGCGCGGAAAGATCCTTATACGTTTGGCTGTTCGGATCCAGCTGGCTGGCCTGCAACGCCTTCTCCACGCCGTCGAGCACATTGCCGGTGGTGGTGTTGACGTGATGCATGGTGCTGGACACTTGGTCGAGCGCGTCCTGCGTGGTGTTCAGTCCGCTGAGCACGGTGCCGGTGGCATTGCTTACGTTGACCTGCAGGCTGGACAGTTGCGTGCTGCCGTTGTCGAGCGCTCCGACCAGCGTGTTCGAGAATCGTTCGGTTTGTGTGCGCGTCTCGCTCAGCAAGTCGGACGCCTTGCCGACGGTGTCAAGCGAGTTGGTGATTTCCGAGGCGAGCGCGATGTTGGACTGTTTGGCCGAATCGATGGTGGTGAGGGCCTTGTCGAGCGTGGAACGCGTGCCGCGCAGCTGCTGTTGGACGGTTTCGAGCTGGTTGATGGTGTCGGTCAGATCGTTGATGACGTCGCTTTGCGCGCTTTTCATGCTGCCGGTGGTTTCTCCCGCTGCCTCCTTCACTTCCTTCGCCACGGCGTCGGCCACGCTGGAAATGAAAGTGGTGTTGATCTGCTCGTCGATCGTGGTCGCACCCGTATCGGTGATTTTCGGCGCGATCGCGTTCAGCTTTTCGTTGATGTAGTACGTGATCGACGGTCGGTCGCCTTTACCGGTGACGGTGCCGATTAGTCTGGAGCTGAAGTCTTCCGGCAGTACGATCGCCGCATAGTATTTGCCGGATTCCACGCCTTCGATGGCTTGCTGCTTGGGGACGAAACGCCAGCCGAGCTGATGGTTCTTCTTAAGCTGGTTGACGGTCTGCTGGCCAGCGTCGAGATGGCCGACCAGCGTGGAGGTTGTGCCCTTGTCCTCGTTCGCCACAGCGACTTGGATGTTGCCCGTGTTCGCGTACGGGTCCCAGTTGGCGAGGATGTTGCACCATGCGTACAGTGACGGGATGATGGCCACGCCCATGGTGACGACGAGTGCCACGGGGTTTTTGAGAATGCGTTTCACGTCTCGAAGGAAGATGGCGAAAACCTGGTGCATCAAGCCTCCTCGCGGGTATTGGTCGCAACGTCTACGTGCGGCGGCATGCCCGTGCGGGAATACCCGGTTGGGCTCTTCGTCGCGCGATCCGGTGGATATTCTATGACTTCCGATGGAACGATCGCAATGGTTTCGCCATGTTTATTGGTCGGTCCCGCAAGTGTCGGGATATGAGACGAAAACGCTCGGCATATGGCCTTAGTGGGGCGGGTGACCTGGATATGGAGCGGATGGTCGGGAAAACGGAAAGGAAAGATGGCGAATGTTGTCACATGACAAGTGGGATAGGGTTGGGCGATAATGGAGGCATGACTATTGCAACGCCGGAACGTTATGCGCAAATGCTGGACGCCGCACGCCGCGGCGGTTACGCCTATCCCGCGATCAATGTGACCAGCACACAGACCCTGAACGCCGCACTCCAGGGTTTCGCCGAGGCGGAATCCGATGGCATCATCCAGGTCTCCGTAGGCGGCGCCGCCTACTTCTCCGGGCAACGCGTCAACGACCGCGTCACCGGCTCGCTTGCCTTCGCAGCCTTCGCGCACGAAGTCGCGGCGAAATACCCCAACATCACCATCGCCCTGCACACCGACCACTGCGCCAAACAGTATCTGGACGAATGGGTGCGCCCCCTGCTCGACCATGAAGCCGAACAGGTGAAGCACGGTCAGGAACCGACCTTCCAGTCACACATGTGGGACGGTTCCACAGTGCCGCTGGGTGAAAACCTCGACATCGCAGAAGAACTGCTCGACAAATCCCAAGCCGCGCACACCGTGCTGGAAATCGAAATCGGCGCGGTCGGCGGCGAAGAAGACGGGCACAGCGCCGAAATCAACGACAAACTGTATTCCACGCCCGCGCAAGGCATCGCCGTCGCGCAACGACTCGGCCTTGGCGAGCGCGGACGCTACATGGCCGCCTTCACCTTCGGCAACGTGCACGGCGCATACAAACCGGGCGTGGTGAAACTGCGCCCCGAACTGCTCGACGAAATCCAGACCACGGTCGCGCTCGCGATTAAGGCCGGCGAAATGCCCGACCCCGCGCACTCGCTGGATGTCGCTCCCGGTAAGCCGTTCGCCCTGGTGTTCCACGGTGGTTCCGGCTCCGCGCCGGAGGAGATCGCGCAGGCCGTGAGCTACGGCGTGGTGAAGATGAACATCGACACCGATACGCAGTACGCATTCAGCCGTGCGGTGGCCGGTCACATGTTCTCCAACTATGATTCGGTGCTCAAAATCGATGGCGAGGTGGGCAACAAGAAGATGTACGACCCGCGTTCGTGGGGGCGCGAAGCGGAAAGCGCCATGGCCGCACGCGTGGTGGAGGCTTGCAGGCAGCTTGGCAGCGCGGGCAAGGCGTTGAAGTAGTGTGATGCCGCACGCGCCGCGTAATGCATGCGGCGTGTGGCGGCACGGTGGGTGTGTCGCGTTGTATGAGACGAAAACGATGGAACTGACTAGTTTCAACGGTCGATCGGTGCATATCCGGCAGATATCCGGTAGAGGGCGCAGGATAGTCTTTGTAAGGCCTTGGTAAGGCTTTGAGGCGAAATCGCATACGCGCGGAGGTGCAACAACATGCCTGGAATTGTTTTGATCGGTGCTCAGTGGGGAGACGAAGGCAAGGGTAAGGCGACCGACCTGATCGGCACGAAGGTCGACTATGTTGCCCGCTTCAACGGCGGCAACAATGCGGGCCATACCGTGGTGGTCGGCGACGAATCGTATGCGCTGCACCTGCTGCCCTCCGGCATCATCAGCCCGACCGCGACTCCGGTTATCGGCAACGGTGTTGTTGTTGATCCTGAAGTGCTTTTCGAAGAGATCGACGGCTTGGAAAGCCGCGGTGTGGACTGCTCCCGACTGCTGGTGAGTGAGGGTGCGCACATTATTGCGCCGTATCATCGTGTGCTTGATAAGGTGACGGAACGTTTCCTGGGTAAGCACAAGATCGGTACCACCGGTCGCGGCATTGGACCTGCGTATGCCGACAAGATTAATCGCGTGGGCATCCGCGTGCATGACCTGTTCAATGCGGAGCATTTGCACGACAAGGTTGAAGCAAGCCTGCATCAGAAGAACCAGATGCTGGTGAAGCTGTACAATCGTCGTCCGATTGATGTGAACGAAACCACGGATGAGCTGCTCAAGCTCGGCGAACGTTTGAAGCCGTACGTGGCCAACACCTCGCTGGTGCTCAATAAGGCACTTGACGAAGGCAAGACCGTGCTGTTCGAAGGCGGCCAGGCCACTATGCTCGACGTGGATCACGGCACATATCCGTTTGTCACGTCCTCCAACCCGACTGCTGGCGGCGCATGCACCGGTACCGGTGTCGGCCCGACCAAGATCACCCGCGTGATCGGCGTTTCCAAAGCGTACGTGACCCGCGTGGGCGAAGGACCGTTCCCGACCGAGCTGTTCGGCGAGGAAGGCGAATGGCTGCGAGCCCAGGGCCACGAGTACGGCGTGACCACCGGCCGTCCGCGTCGTTGTGGCTGGTTCGATGCGGTCGTCAATCGTTATGCGGCTCAGGTCAACGGCCTGACCGACATCGTGCTCACCAAGCTCGACGTGCTTACCGGCCTGAAGGAAATCCCATTGTGCGTGGCCTATGATGTCAACGGCGAACGCCGCGACGATATGCCTACTGATCAGTCCGAATTCGCGGCAGCGAAGCCGATCTACGAATCCATGCCGGGTTGGGACGAGGATATTTCCCAAATCCACGACTTCAATGATCTGCCGAAGACCTGTCAGGATTACGTCAAGCGTCTTGAGGAACTGTCCGGCTGCCGTATCTCCGTGATCGGCACCGGCCCGCAGCGCGACCATATCATCCAGATCAATTCGCTGGTCGACTGACCGTCGGCAACGAGTTTCCCGGCTTGACTGGCAACGACGCGGCACATGATATCCGCCGGCTGATTCCGCGATTCGACCACTTGAAGTGGAAGATGGCGGCGGCCGGCATAGTCATTGGTCTGGTTTCAGGATTGCTGGTCGTCGTATACCGTCTCGGCATCGAATACGGCACGGATGCGTCCCGCTGGATATATGCGCGGATTCGCGAGACCCCGTGGCTGATTGCGCCGTGGGCGGTTGCCGCGGTGGCGGCCGCGCTGGCGATCGCGTGGATGGTCGTCAAGGAGCCGATGGCCGGTGGCAGCGGCATCCCGCAGACCAACGGCGTGGTGATATGCGGCTTGAAGATGCGTTGGCAGACGATTCTGCCAGTCCGTTTCGTCGGTGGACTGTTGGGCGCGTTGTTTGGTCTGTCGCTCGGCCGTGAGGGGCCGTCCATTCAGATTGGTGCGTCGGGAGCGCAGTGTGTGTCCCACCGTTTGCGCGGCCACCGCCGTGAGGACATGCAGGAGCATTATCTGGTCACCGCCGGTGCCGCGGCAGGCTTGTCCGCCGCGTTCAGCGCGCCGCTGTCCGGCATGATGTTCGCTTTGGAAGGGGTGCATCGGAGTTTTTCCCCTGCGATTCTGATGGGCGCCACTGCCGCATCGCTGACCGCCGATTTCGTCTCGAAATACTGTTTCGGTCTGCGTCCGGTTTTGGATTTCGGTGATATCGGTCAGCTGTCGTTGGAAGAGTATGTGTGGCTGATTCCGTTGGGATTGGTGGCCGGTTTGGTTGGTTCGCTGATGAACCGCTCGTTGCTTGGCTTCCAGACGCTGTACGGCAAACTGCCGGCATGGAGCCGCCCGATGATTGCGATTGCGATGGACCTGACCCCCGTTAGGTAGACACCTCTGATTCCAGCCAGTGTGGTTGGGAAGGAAGGTAATCTACCACCATGCCCCGCAAGGTTTACACGGAACAGTTCAAGCGCGACGCCGTCGCGATGTTCGAGTCGAACCCGGATACCTCAATGCGCAAGGTCGCAGAAGAACTCGGAATCAATCGCTCGACTTTGGGATGCTGGTACAAGCAATTCGGCACTAACGTCGCCAAGGATGAAGATGCAGCGTCACCCGTAGAAAAGCTTGCTGATGCGGAAAGAATCCGCCAGCTAGAACGCGAAAACAAAAGGCTTCGTGAAGAGCGCGATATTCTGCGTAAGGCCGCGAAGTATTTTGCGGAAGAGACGACCTGGTGATCCGCTTCCAGTTCGTTGACGACAATCTCGCCGACTACTCGGTCAAGCGGATGTGCACAGTCCTGGGGCTAAATCGGTCTTCGTATTACAAGTGGAAGAACTCGGCTCCACGGCGCCGTGCGCGCCTTGTAGATGACGCTGTGGTGGCCGCGGAGATCCAGGCAATTTTCGACGCTGAAAACGGCGTCTGGGGCGCTCGTCGCATCACTGCTGAACTCAACGACCGCAAGCGCGACAACGGCACTACACCTCCGGCTAAGCGCATCAATCGCAAGAGAGTGGCTCGTTTGATGCGGGCCCAGAACCTGTTCGGATTTCAAAAGAAGCGCAGGGTCAAGACCACTGCGCGTGACAAAGGCCGGCGCGTGTTCGCAGACTTGGTGAACCGTGATTTCACAGCCTGTGCTGCCAATCGTGTGTTGGTTGGCGATATTACGTATCTGCCGATCGCAGACGGGGCGAACATGTACTTAGCAACAGTGATTGATTGCTTTTCTCGCAAGCTTGTCGGCTTTGCTATCGCAAATCACATGCGTACCGAACTGGTAGAAGAGGCCCTCGAAAACGCTTCCCACCTGCGAGGAGGTCTTGATGGTGCGATTTTCCACTCGGATCATGGAAGCGTGTATACCTCGTCGCAGTTCCAGGCAACATGCAAGCGCTTGGGCGTTGCCCAGTCGATGGGCGCGGTGGGAACCAGCGCGGATAATTCGCTCGCCGAGTCGTTCAACGCAGCTTTAAAGCGGGAGGTCCTCAAAGATGCGAAGACCTTCGCCAATCAACTGATCTGCCGCAGAGACGTCTTCCGGTGGTGCGTGCGCTACAACACGTGCCGTCGGCACACTTGGTGCGGGTACCAAACTCCCGATGAGTTCGAGTCCCAAGCCGCTTAAGGTCTGATAGGCTTACACCTACTTTTGTTCACCCCACGGTGTCTACTTTCCGGGGGTCGGGCCCATCGCTCGACTTTGGGATGCTGGTACAAGCAATTCGGCACTAACGTCGCCAAGGA
>ERZ791702.177-NODE-177-length-40345-cov-87.3783_pt1 | contig 40345 bp, 39 predicted proteins | sample MGYA00510050_ERZ791702 | MGnify/ENA primary metagenome ERZ791702 (study PRJEB30046, sample SAMN00715230) | human gut metagenome | study: EMG produced TPA metagenomics assembly of the A metagenome-wide association study of gut microbiota in type 2... | reverse complement strand
AAAAGAATATAATAACAAATAAATTTATCTACTATGTACAACGAGAAGTTAGAAGCACTCATCACTGCAGCATTGGCAGATGGTGTGCTCACAGAAAAGGAGAAACAGATTCTCTTCAAGAAAGCCGAGGCCATGGGCATTGACCTTGACGAATTCGAAATGGTGTTAGATGCCCGTCTTGTGGAACTCAAGAAGAAGGAAGCAAAAGCGAACCAACAGTATCAATTGGAGATGGAAAAGGCAAAATCAGCTCAACCTTCCGCACCAAAGTCCGAGAAATATGGTGATGTACGCAAGTGTCCTGCTTGTGGTGCCATCGTTCCTTCCATGGCTGCAAAATGTCAAGAGTGTGGACATGAATTTGTAAATGTTGGTGCCAATATGACAACCAGATTGCTTATGCAGAAGATAGATGAAATACAATCTCAGTCTGCTTTGTTACAAAATGGAGTCAATGCTAAAGATAAGGAAACAGCAGCGGTTGAAACTAATGCCGCAAGGCAGCAAGTGGAAGAAAGAACCATTCAAGCCATACAAAACTTCCCGATTCCAAATACAAAAGAAGACATTTTGGAATTTATGACTCTATGTATGAGCAATAGTGGTGCGGATAATTCTGTCCAAAACCCGATTCAAAAAGCTTGGATGGCTAAAATGAAACAAACCATTGCAAAGGTTCAAGTTTCCATGCCCAATGACAAGGATGCTCAAATGCTCATTTGGCAGTATAACCAAATGATTGAAGAAGGAAATTCCAAATTTAAAAACATCTTCAAGTGGATGGGTATTATTTTGGGAGGATTATTCCTATTCGGGTTAATATTAGCAGGACTAATACAAATCTTTCACTAAATGCAACACAAATGAAACGAACTATAATTTATGTATTCGGTCCCAAACGCCTATCTTCTCATTACATCTCCAACATAGAGTTGAATAGAGAAGACGGCGGTTGGCTCAAGATAGGTCAGACATCTGAGGATGATGACAACAAGGACAAGTTGGATAGTGCTATGGAGCGTATCAACCAAGAGTCGCGCACTGGCATTCCTGAAGTGTGCCAGTTATTTGATGTCTTTGAGTATCCTGAGTTGAGTGGAAAAGTGGATGACAGAATCCGCAACATTCTGACCAATGAACTCTACAGTTTAGAATGCTCAAAAGTGCATAATCAAGGGCTCAACAAATATGAGATAAAAGCAGGATGCGAGTTTGTCTATGGTGTGACACGCAACCAAGTGCTCAATGCAATAGCCAAGTTTGAGCGTGACCTCATCCTTGAGCGTTACGGAAAGAAAGGCTTCGACGAATTCATGGAGTTGATAAAGCACAATAACTCAGGAGAGTTGCCTTTTGAGCCTGACACCGAAGACGATTCGGATGATGCCAAAGTAAATAACAAAGAGACACAAGAAGCAAAGATAGCATGGTGCAATAATCTTTGGGATAAAGTAATTGCAAAAGTCAAGGACAAAGTACAATCGCACATTAACAATCCCCTGGGACGACCATATGTCAGTTTAAGTTCTCCAACCCACGATGGCTTTTTTTACGACTGCGGTTACAGCGTTCGCTATGGAATTGCCACAGTAACGATTACGACATATAAAGGCGAGGAAGCTAAAAATCACATGCAGCAATTCATTGCAAATAACAATATCATCTCTCAACTACCAAATTTGATACTGAAGCAAGGAGCTAAGAATGAGAACAAGTGGGCATGGCTTGTATCAGACACTTTGGACAAATCTGAGGATGATTTGGCAGATTGGTTCGCCAATACCATCATTTCATTCTATAACGCATTTGAAAAATAGAATAATAAAACTATGGCAGAGAACAAAAAGAAAGTTTATTTAATCACCTTCAAATGTGACTGCATTTTAGGTGAGTGTGCTCAGATCATAAATGATGAGTGTGGACTGAATGACTTAGGATATCGCTTGGATTTTGAACAGAAGAAGACAATTCTGTTCCTCCGCTGCCTGAATTGGATCAAGACATAGAGACTCCTCCTGTAGTAGAAGAAGAGACACTGGATACCCAAGAAGAAACAGGGAATATCCAGGAAGAATCCGAAGAGATTCCAACCATACAGAAGTCTCCTGGCAACCTGTTCTCAGATGCTCTTGAGGAGCTCATCAATTCTGCAGCAGCAAGTGATGAGCTGACAGACAAAATGAAGGAGATTGTCTTACGCCGTGCTGTTAAGGAGGGAGAAGATCCCGACGAGGTAGAAATGGTGCTTGAGGCAAGATTCTACGAGAAGCATAATTAATACGTATAAAAGAATATAATAACAAATAAATTTATCTACTATGTACAACGAGAAGTTAGAAGCACTCATTACTGCTGCATTGGCAGATGGTGTATTGACTGACAAAGAGAAGAATCTTCTCTTCAAGAAGGCCGAGGCCATGGGCATCGACCGCGACGAGTTTGAACTGGTACTTGAGGGTCGTCTTGCTAAGCGCAAGAAAGAAATGGAAGCACAGGCTCCTCAGGCAGCTAAGCCTGCTAAGAAGGAAGGTGCAATTCCACAGGAACTTGATGACCTCATCAAAGAGTACCTTACCGACGGCATCATCTCTGCCAAGGAGCGTCAGGTTCTTTTGAACAAGGCACAGGCTCTGGGATTGAATGTTGACGAGGTTGATCTGTACATCGATGCACAGCAGCAAAAGGCAGATCAGGCAGTAGCTGCTGTTATGAACCAAAGAAAAGGAAACACATGCCCTTACTGTGGAGCTCCAATTCCTCTTCTAGCAGACAAGTGTCCATCTTGCGGTCAATTCATCACACCAGAATCAAGCAAAGACTTAGAGGAAATTTTCAATCATCTAGAGGATGCACTGGTTAAATTCAAGTCTTGTGATAATACAGCCGAAAGCCAAGCTAATGTTGAGCGCTATATTCGCAAGGCAAAGATGTACTATAGCAACAATCCTAAAATCAAACTTCTGCTTCAAGAAGTAGAGAATGAGATTGAAGATGCTAACGAAAGAGAAGAAGAATCTAAGCGTAAGGCTTGGAATGTTGTAAAAATAGAAGTAATTATAGCTATTATAATAATTATCATTTGCGTAATAGGTGCTATAAATAGCCCTGAAAGACATGGACTATTTGGTAGATATAAAGATAACGATGAATGGATTGGGGGCATATTTTTTACAGTAATAGGATTTGCAGGAATAATAACTATTACTATAAAAAAATTCTGCCTAAAAGAAAAGATTAACTTCGACTTAAATAAATTAATGCAAAAATGAAAAGAACTATAATTTACGTATTCGGTCCTAAGCGCCTTTTTTCTCAGTATTTCTCGAATACTGAGTTGAAGCAGCAGGATGGTGGTTGGCTTAAGATTGGCCAGACTTCGGAGACCGATGACAATAGAGACAAATGGGAATGCGCTATGGGGCGAATCAATCAAGAATCTCGTACGGGCATTCCTGAGGTGTGTCAGCTTTTCGATGTGTTTGAGTATCCGGAAATGAGCGGTAAGGTGGATGACAGAATCCGCAACTTGCTGACCAACGATATGTATTGTTTGGAGTGTTCAAAGATGCATAACCAAAGTGTTGACAAATACGAGATTAAAGCAGGTCGTGAGTTTGTTTATGGCGTAACTCGCAATCAGGTGCTCAATGCTGTAGCAAAGTTTGAGCGTGATCTTATCTTAGATTACTATGGCAAGGATGGTTTCGAGGACTTTATGGAATTGATAAAGCACAATAATTCTGGAGAGTTACCTTTCGAGCCTGTAACAGAAGGTGCACCTACTGACGCTCCTGCTACCAGCAACGAAGCCCCTGACGCCAATGTTGTATGGTGCAACACCATTTGGGAAAAAGTCATTGAAAGAGTAAAAGACAAAGTGCAATCACACATTAATAACCCGATGGGACGCCCATATATCGGCTTCAAGTCACCAAACCACGAAGGCTTCGCATATGATTGTGGCTACAGCGTTCGCTACAATACAGTCACAGTGTCTATATATACAACAAATGGTGAAAAAGCTAAAGATTATATGCAGAATTTCATTTCCAACAATAATGTACTTTCTCAGCTGCCAAACCTGAAGCAAAGACCAGGTGCAAAACAAGATGGCAAATGGATATGGCTTGCAACAGACACTCTGGACAAAACAGATGAAGAACTGGTAAATTGGTTTGTAGATACCATATTAAAGTTTTATAGCATATTTGAAAATATAGAGGGGCAGTAAAATAACTATTTGATTTAACGATTCTATTCAAAGAACAATTTAACAAATAGCCCTCTTTTCAAACAGAGCGAATTCAATAATCAAGCGCCAATACTTTTTTTTCAAAATATTGGCGCTTTTTTTTGAAATTTTCTCTTCATATTACTATATTATAAAGGTATAACCAAAAAAGCAAGAATAAAATGGCAAATAAAATGTCTTTATGTATTATCAAATACACCTATACTCAATATGTAGGGGTGGATATCGAAAAATATACTCGGGGACTATTCGAGTATGTGAAGGAAGAGTTTGGGGAGTTTCAACCACAAATGTCAGAGCCTGGAACTATACCTGATATGCCAGACTATCTGGACATCGTGCTCTGCAAGAAGGATGGCAGCATCTTCTACGAAAGCGACATTCTGCGCCGTGCCGTCAACATTCCGTATGATTGTCAAATGGGTGGATTAGTATTGGAAATCTTTATCCAGAACTGCGATGGCACGAGATACAAAAAAAGACATGCATATCCCAAGCCTTGGTGTAACCATGAAGCTAACGGCAAGTCGGACATGAGAAAACTGAAAATTCATAAAACTATCAGCAAAAGGCATCTTAACAATCAAGAAGGCAAAGACTCTGAAGGTTGTCTCCCTGAACTTAGACCACAGATTGACTTTCACGATTTTTTAAGACAATTATCCCATGACATACGAAAAATTTAAGCATTTGGCTGAGCATCCACAGCATCAGGATGTTCCTATCATCTTCAAGCTCGAAGTTTTAGAAACGGAAGAGCTGGAGGAGAAGAAACGTTCACATTATCCGAAATATAAGGTGAACACCTATTGTCCGCAAGCTTTCACCACGAAAAGAATAAAACTTTTCCCTCATAAAAGTTTGGTGGTATCATTTTTTTGTTGTAGCTTTGCAAATGAATTAATTCGATGACGCAATGGCAAGAAAATTATATCCTATAGGAATTCAGACATTTGAGGAAATCCGCAAGTTGGACAACCTCTATATCGACAAGACGGAATACATCTATCGTATGACACATACCGATGGAAAGTATTTCTTCTTGAGTCGCCCACGCCGTTTCGGCAAGTCGCTGCTGGTTTCTACCTTCCAAAGTTATTTCGAAGGAAAGAAGGAACTCTTTGAGGGTCTTGCCATCGAGAAACTGGAAAAGGAGTGGAACGAGTATCCCGTGCTGCACTTTAGTATGGCTGGAGGCAAGCACTTGGAAAAGGAACAACTGGAGCGGTATCTTCTTTTTATATTGAAAGAAAATGAAAAACGTTTCGGGGTAGAATGTGATTCTGTAGATTCAAATGTGAGATTGCTGAATCTAATCAGCAATCTGTATGAACAGACGGGTAAGCAAGTGGTGGTGTTGATAGATGAATATGATGCGCCTTTGCTGGATGTAGTACATAATGAGGACAGTTTAGGTGTGCTTCGTAATGTGATGCGCAATTTCTATAGCCCTTTGAAGGATTGTGAGCCAAAGCTTCGCTTCGTGTTCATGACGGGTATTACTAAGTTCTCTCAACTGAGTATCTTCAGTGAACTTAATAATATTACGAATATAAGCATGGATGAGCCATATGCTGGTATCTGCGGTATTACCAAGGAAGAGTTGCTTACTCAGATGAGGGAGGATATTGATTGCTTGGCAAAGAACTTGAAGTTGACTTATGAGGAGACTTTGGAGAAGTTGAAAGCTAATTATGATGGCTATCATTTTACTTGGCCTTCTCCTGATATATTCAATCCTTATAGCTTACTTAATTGTTTTTCCAAGGGAAAACTGGGGGCTTATTGGTTTGCATCTGGCACGCCAACTTATCTCATCAACATGATGAATAAATTCAAAGTGCTGCCTACATCCCTTAAGCCAATGTTTGCAAAGGATTCTGCTTTTGATGCGCCTACAGAAAATCTGAAAGCCATTACTCCGTTATTGTATCAGAGTGGCTATCTAACAATTAGGGATTACGAGTATGAGACTGATCTATATACTTTGGATCTTCCAAATCAAGAGATAAAAGTTGGACTTCTCGAAAGTTTATTGCCGAATTATCTTGATGAATTTACTGATCAAGGAGATGTTGCTATAGCTCAGATGTCTGCGCTGGTGAAAAAGGGACTATTAGAGGATGCGTTGCAACTTTTGGCGGATTTTTTGGAAACAGTTCCTTATTGTGCCAATACAGATTATGAGGGGCATTATCAGCAGATGTTTTACATCATCTTCGCCTTACTCACGAACTATAACATCATAGTGGAGCAGCATACGGCGAAGGGCAAAATCGACATCACGCTGGAGACTGCCGATACCATCTATGTGATGGAACTGAAGTTCAATAAGAGTGCCGAGGAGGCTCTCGCACAGATTGAAACAAAGCACTATGCCGACGCTTTCAAGATGAGTGGCAAGAAGGTGGTGAAGGTAGGCTTGAACTTCTCGGTGAAGGAGGAGGTGAACTGCCTGGAATGGGTGATTTCTTACCACTGAGGGGGTTAGCCGATGGATTACGATTGACTTTCACAAATTCTTAAAATAAACATCCTATGACATACGAAGAATTCAAGCAATTGGCTGAGCATCCACAGCATCGGGATGTTCCTGCCATCTTCAAGCTCGAAGTTTTAGAAACAGAAGAGCTGGAGGAGAAAAAGCGTTCACATTATCCGAAATACAAGGTGAACACCTATTGTCCGCAAGCTTTCACCACAACTCTGGAGGAGGCTGAGAGTCTGATGCACCAGGATATCCTTTACCGCAAAAAGATGAAGGAGGAAGACGACTATCCGCTGGATACCTTCTGCTATTATATCTCGGAGATTCCGCTGGGACTGTTGCACTACGACCGCGAATGTCTTTCTCAAAGAGTGTATGACGGTGAGGGAAAACTGATCGACCGGTCCTACTGCTGTTCGCGTTTCAGCATTTACTATCCCGGAGTCTGCGATTTGCCTGCATACGACCGTCATCCTGACGAGACCTTCCGAGGCAGAAGCGCTGAACAGATCAGATTCAAGAAGGGTGACATAGTGGAAGTATATCGTGGCGATGAGGTGAAACTTGCCATCGTTGTCGGTACTCCGCTTACCACCGAATGGATCTGGGAGAGGAACCAGGCTGCCAAGGATAAAAGGGGATTGGATGAACTGCCATACGACGAGACGGATGACAGCTATACCGTGATTGATGGTCCCGGCTACGAATACCACGACCATGTTCCGTCGCTGTATGTCTTCGCCCCTCACTATCATGTGCCGCTCTATCTTCAGAGACGATTCAAGGGGTATCTGGAAAAGGCTGAGAAAAAGCAGAAAGAAGAGGAGGAGAAAGACAGGATCTTCCGCCAAGCTCACGATTGCTGCTTCAGCAACAAGGAACAAATAGAAAAATCTGAAAAGTGCGGCTGTTTTTTCTGCGGCGAAATCTTCTCGCCATCCGAAATCACGGATTACCTCCCTGATGAGCCGCCTACAGCTGAATGTCCCTTCTGTTATACCGACTCCGTAATAGGTGATGCCTCCGGCTTCCCTATCACCAAGGATTTCTTGAAGAAAATGAGGAAGAGATATTTCTAGGGATTTTTCAACGTTTTTCACCGACCTGCCCCCTATCTCATGGGGGCAGTATCAGTTTTGAAAACGGACATTAAAATACAAGAACTCCGCCCTAAACATACCTAAAAAGGAAGTTAGGACGGAGTTATCTACAAATATCACTTCTTTTCTTCCAGATGCTTCTTCACGGCATCCTCGATATCAGCCTTGTAATTCAAGCCGTAGAGGCGGTAGAGATCCTGCATGTGGAGCATTCTTGGGAAGAAGTTCTCCAGGTTGCGCTTGTCCTTAGCAGTCCACTGAACCTCAGAAAGGGCGGCAAGTCTTGGCAACAGCTCCCACTCCATCTTCTCGGCATCCTTTACCCACTCGGTCCAGATACAACCCTCGGCACCGATGATGTTCTTCTGCTCGGCAGGAGTCAACTTGTCTGAGCAAGGATCGAGATCATATACTCGCTGGATGCTAGGAATACCCTCTATCTTGTTGATGCGAGGATTGCTGAAATAGAAATTGGTGATAGGAGCCACAATGGTAGGATGACCTTCACGGGCTGAACGGATGCTGGCATTCACACTGGTCCAACCGCAAACGGTGATGTCCTTGGATGGAGTTCCTTCCAGAATCTCATCCCAACCCATCATCTTTCTGCCACGGTTTCTGATCTGCTTCTCTATCTCACCCATAAACCAGGTCTGGAGCTGCTCCTCCTTGCTGTGCTTAGGAAGCTCCTGGATGCCGAGCTCTGCAATCTTCTTCTGGCAGTTCTCGCAAACCTTCCAGCGATTCTTTGGGCACTCATCGCCACCAATATGAATATACTCTGATGGGAAAATATCCATGATTTCATCCATCACGTCCTTGGCAAACTGAAGGGTCTGAGCCTTGCCGGCACACAATACATCCTCGAAAACACCAAAACGGGTAGCCACCTCGTAAGGACCACCGGTACAGCCCAACTCAGGATAAGATGCCAGGGCAGCCAGCATGTGGCCCGGCATATCCACCTCAGGAATCACGGTGATGTATCTGTCGGCAGCATACTTCACGATTTCGCGTGCTTCCTCCTGGGTATAATAACCCGATACAGGTACGCCATCAAACTCATTCTTGTTGGTTGGCAGGATGGTCTCCTTGCGCTTGGAACCGATCTGGGTAAGCATAGGATACTTCTTGATTTCAAGACGCCAGCCCTGGTCCTCGGTAAGATGCCAATGGAAATAATTGATGTTGTGCATCGCAAAGACATCAATCAACTTCTTGAGATAAGGTACGCTGAAATAATGACGGCCCACATCAATCATGAACGCACGATAAGCAAAGCGGGGAGCATCGGTAACCTCGGCAGCAGGAAGAGAAACGCTCTTCACATTCTTGGTGATAGGCAATGCCTTCATCACACTCTGGATGCCATAGAAGATACCTACATGAGAGGTGGCTGAAATGGTGATGCCATTCTTGTTGACCACCAGAGAATAAGCCTCAGACTGGGTATCGCCAGCATTCAGCGCCAGACGGATCTGACCCTTCGCCTGCTTGTCGGTAGTCTTTACCTCGATACCGGTTACCTCCTTGATATGAGATGCCAGGAACTCGGCATCCTTCTTCTGCTTCTCATCTCCAGCAGCATAATAGATTGTAGTTTTGGCTGTGATACGGAAAGGAGCGCTGCTCATCTCCTTGACTTGCTGAGGCAATGGAACAATCTGCCAACTGCCCATGTTCACATCCTTGGCTGATAATGAAAGGCTAGCCAAAAAAGCCATAGTTAGAATGATTCTTCGTATCATAATTTTGAATGAATAGGTTTTAAATCACTGCAAAATTACGATTTTATACCGAAAGTACGGCATAATTTGAAGAAAAGCATCCTTCACTATGGCTTTTTTAACCTATTTTGGGTCTGGAAACTGCCAGATGGCGGTTTCTAGAACAGATTCACAATGCGGTCGATGTCAACGGAAAGTCCCACTGAGAAGGTACGACCGGTGGTCATCGCCGAACTCCAATAATACTTCTCTGGTGTATAATCGAAGAGATTATCTACCGTAAAGTTCAGATTGACGGCATCCAGGAATCGCTGCTGAAGAGTGAACTTCCACAACTGATAACTGCTGTCATGCTTCTCGATGTTCGTATCAGGAGAGGACAGGTATCTGCCTGACAGAGCGGCATTGATGCGATAGAACGAACAGAGCTGGCGATCGTAGTCGAGACGCCAGGTAGCTGAATGCGGACGAGGCTGGGAGAACTGGGAATCTACACTTCTGCCACCTACATGGAGATAACTGTAGTCGAGTTTCACACCGAGTCCCATATCCGAACGGTACTGGGCACTGAAGTCGATGCCGCTCACCTCTACTCCATCCTCGTTGCAATAACGGGAAGCCACATCCGGCTGACCGGTTCCCGGGATATAATCGGCATAATCCTCGGTAGTGATGCGCTTATCATACTTATTATAATAGCCCATCAGGGTAAGACTATACTGACCGGTAAAGAAGCCAGCATTCTTCACCCTTCCGGTATGCTCCAGCGCCAGGTTGTAGTTGTTGCTCTTCTCCGGCTTCAGATCCGGATTACCGTAAATCATCTGCATACCTGCCATATCAAAGTTCATATACATCTCCTTGAGGGTTGGGGCACGGAATCCACCGGCATAGTTGGCACGGATAGAAAAGCCCTTCCACTTGGTCATCAGAGCCAGACGACCGGTGGTGGCATGCTGGCTGGATGCTGAGAAGTAATCATGACGAAGGCTTGCCACGATGTTCAACCAATGCAAAGGATTGTAATCGAACTGGGCGAAGGCATCACATGAATTCTGATTCTTTGATTCATTATTCTCAAACTGATAGGTGGTAAGATAATCGTTCAGAAAATCTGCACCTACCGTCAATGTATTCTTGCCGAAGATATGGGAATAGAGGGCACGGACGGTGTTCTGACGATTGGTATAATCGTGATCGTGAGTGCGCTCTTTGTTCACGAATCGGGCCTTGTCATACTGGTCGAAGCCGTATGAAATCTCCAGATTATCATTCTCCGAGAGATTCATCACGGTCTTCAGTCCGGCAGAATAATCCTTATAGTGGTCATCGTAGTTGCTGCGATTACTGATACGATTGAAATAGCCGCCACGACCAATCAGCTTCACCTTGTTAGAGAGCTTGTAGGTAAGTCGCTCTTTCACATTGAAGGTCTCGCCACCATAAATATGGAGGATGTTGGATTCTGTATCGAAGGGACTGGTAAGCTGCACCTCATCCGATGTAGTACGCTGGATGCTGGTCTGCGAATTCCACTTTCCGGCATTGAAGCTGAAGCTTCCACCGTGGCGCCATTCCTTGTTGAAGTCGTTGTAGCGGGTGTTGACATTGGCAGTCCAAGGTTCACTGTTTTCACGGGAGATGATATTGATGACTCCGGCTACGGCACTGGCGCCATAGAGTGCCGAAGCAGCACCCTTCACAATCTCGATACGACCCACATTGTCCAGATTCAATCTGCTGTAATCAACATTATCCATGGTTTCGCCAGCCAATCGCTCGCCATCTACGAGGAAGAGCACAGCGTTTCCGCCGAAACCATTCATGTTGAGAGAAGTCTCCTGATTCATGGCATAGCCGAATTCCAGACCCGGCATCTGCTCGGTGAGGAGGTCCTGGATATTGGTAGCATCAGCTATCTTGATATCATTGGCAGTAATCAGACGGGTTACCACAGGAGCATCCTTCAGCGCCTTCGGAGTTCGGGTAGCGGTAACCACCACCTGATCGAGGGCTGTAGCATCCGGTTGAAGACGAAGCACATGCTGATCGCCTTTTCTCTCATCCGCTTTCAGTACGAAAGTCTGAGTCTGATAGCCCACAAAGCTCACCTTCACTCTCACCGCTCCCTCCTTGCTGTAAGGAATGCGGAAATATCCATCTTCATCAGTGGTTACTCCTCCCTTGGCATTCACCATCTGGACGGTAGCACCCACCAAAGGTGCGCCCGAATCATCGAGCACCCTACCCACGATATCTCCCTGGGTTTCAGCTTTCAGATTCAGGCACAATCCGCAAAGGATTAGGAATAGTGCGAATATCTTTTGTTTCATCGAATTATATCAAAGTTTATCCTGAAACAATCAGCTTACTTCTTACAAACAAACTTACCAATCATCGCCGCAGGCATCTTGCCATACTGCACGGAATAGTTGACGGTCAGGGTGTTGTCCTTGAATGTACCCTGCAAAGTAACGGTATACTTCTTCTCTGCACCATTTACGGTAACAGTACCGGAATAGTTTTCCTGAGAGAATGCATAAGCACCGTTAGAACCGGAAACCTTTACAGCAGGAACCTCCAGAGCAGGAAGAGCCATCATGCCCTCGCCACAAGCAGGTAAGGTAACCTTGACGGTAGCATCATCAACAGCCTCAATCTTCATAGTAACATTATCGTATGTAGAAGCCTGACCCATTACGGTCATATCCAGAGAGCTGGTGTATGAACCGGCAATCTCCTTGGCAGCTGCCACTGTATCATCATCATCGCTGCTGCAAGAGCTGAATGCTACACACATAGAAACCAAAGCCAACATCATGGCCATCATTGTCTTAAACTTTTTCATTTTTCTTTATTTTTCTTTTAGTTACAATAATATTTTCTGTTTAAGGGGATTTGCAATCCCCGCTTTCTGTTTAAGGGGATTTGCAATCCCCGCTTATTTATCTTCTGGAACATAGATGATTTCGCCATTCTCCAGCTGGTAAGCGATACCCACTTTCTTTCCCTTGTTGCCAGATTTATTGCTCTGGTCTTCCGAAGGAGTATAGCGATTGATCTTCTGTCCATCCTTGGTAATGATTTCCATATTCTCCTTGCCAGGGTTCTTCACCATCGTAAAGTTATCCTTGCTGAACATTTCCGTCATATTATAGCGCGAAACGAGTGCCACCATCAGGGCAAGGGCAAACACCATCGCCACATCGAAGAGGTTGCTCACTACGCTCATCGGATCATCATCCTCGCCATCATGCGAGAGACGACTTCTACGTCTTTGTCTCATATTCTTTTCAAGATGTTAAGGAGTTACTTTTTCTCATCAATCAGGTCTGCCATAAACTCGAGGTTACTCATATCCTCGGTGTACCAGCGGTTCTTGGTCTGCTTGGTTACAAAACCGATGGCTGCAGAGAACAGGCCTACTACGGTGGTAGCGAAAGCCACCTGCATATTGTAAGCCATCGAAGCAATATCGCCGGTAGAAAGACCTACCAGAGCTGGACCCATCGGAATCAAGGTACCCATCAAACCGAGCATCGGACCCATCTTCAGGAGTGTAGAAGGAAGAGAAAGATCCTTCTCAACAAACTGGGCATACTGGTCGAGGATGCGGTTTACCTGCGCCTTGCTCTGACGGTTGTCCACGAGTTTCTTCATATAGGAAACGATGACAGCCTGCTTGTTCTTTGGCAAACGATCGCCCAGGGTATCGATGTTATCGAGTGTCAGGGTGGTCATCTGTTCACGAATCTCCGCACCCGACTTGCGCTTTACAAGATACTGTCCGAAGAAACCTCCAAGGAGCAGCAAGGCTCTGAGGAAGAAGAAAATCAACAAAATAATCACAGGAACCAGCATGCCTGTGGAAATCCAAAACAATACGTCTGATATGTAATTCATTATACTCTATATTTTTTAATTTGATAATTGTAAATTGCCCATCCTAATGCCATTCCTACGATGACGATGGCGATGACGCCGAGAAGCGAGAGGGCATCGAAACTGTTGAATCCTGCCACCGCTGTCCTGCCATTCACCGTACCGATGATGCCCATCAATCCGAGCAGCACCTCTACCAGGAAAAGCAGTTCCAAACGGATTGGTCGCTCCGGCAAGAGCCATCTCAAACCGTAGGTGAATACCGGTGTCAAGACCAGCAGTACTACGGCAAGCACCCATGCCACTACCTGGAACGATACGCCGGGAAGCAGGAAGATGGTCATCACCAGAACGCTGAAAAGCACTGGGAAAACCAGCAAACCAGGGAAATACTTCAGGAAGATGAAGAACATCCATTTGCGGCGGCTCACATGTTCCGAAGTCTTCAAATCTACGTGGTGCACACAGAAAAGCATCGTGAGTGCCACGTCGATACTCAGTAGCACCGCCATATCGAGCATCAGCTTCTGGTCGGCTATCCAGGCCGCAATCTGCGTCTTCGACTGCTCAATGGCGAATGGCCAAGTCATTCCCACGAAGAAGGCTACGAGCACCGAGATAATCATAATCTCCTTCACTCCGTGGAAGGTCTGCTTCAGCACAAAACTGAAGCAAACCAATATCATCATTACTAAAACTAATGTCTCCACTATTTATTAATGTTTAGTTTGAGGGGGATATGTTATCCCCCTTTACTATTCTACCATATTCTTTCTTCTGCGGCGAATCAGGATAGCCAACATCACGAAAGCTACGATGACGATGACACCTACAACGATGCCGCTCACCACAGTGGTGGTCTTCTGAGCTTCCTCATTCAGCGTCTCCTTCTTCATCACCATACCCTTGTCGCTGCTGTTCTTCGCAGCCTCAGCATCGCGGATCTGCTCTACATTCTGCTGATATTCCTTGGCAGAAGCAGCATCGGTCTTGCTGGCGATATAGTTGCGCAGCTTGGCATTGTCGCAGACAAAACCGGAGCATGAAGGCTTATACTTGTTCACGGTCTCGGTATGAAGCTTGGCAATGTCCTTGAGCTGCTGAGGAGTAGCCTTCCACATTCCCTTGCGGGCACTCTCCATCATCACAGCGGTCATCTCCATCAGCGCTGCCGGATTCTGCTTGTCGAAGAACTCCTTGGTTCCGAGATTGTACTTGTCCTTGACATATACATTATATATCTCGTCCCACATCTCCTTATCGATCGCCTTTGGCTTCATCACATTCCAACCGTAGGTATTGGTTACGATTTCAGCGAATGTGCTGGCGCTGCTGGCTCCACCCTTCATCTTCTCCTTGATATAGGCTGGATTGAAGATAGTGGTTCTGCCCTCGATACCGATAGCCTCCTTCACCTCCTGCATTCTCATATTGCTATGGTTGCGATAGTCGGCGAGATAAGCATCCGGATCCTTACCGGTTACGTTGCGCACAGCAAGGTTCATACCTCCCATAAACTCATATACGTGATCGAGACTCAAGGCACCCCAGGTATTGCTCTGGCGTGGCTGAACCACCACATCAGTACGGGTCAGCGCTGCCTCGAAAGCAGCCTTGCGAACGGTCTCCCAGTTCTTCTCATCACCGTAGTAGGCACCCATATTGTTCATATAGACCTCGGCAATCTGACTCTCCTTATCCCAGCGGTCGCCTGCGGTTACCATCTCCTGGATGCCGGTGCCATAGTTGCCGTTTACGCCACCAAACACTCGATACATACTTACCTCGCGTGCCTCCTTTGGCGACATGCCCTTCTCTACGAGCACTCTTTCGGATTCGGTAACACCGGCTTTCACCAGGTTGTCATACTTATCACCCTTGGCATTTGCCGCCATCTCTATCGCCTTGTTGATGAGGAAGAGACGGGATGCTGCCAGGTCGCGGAGCTGACCGGAAGTCTGAACCACGACATCAATGCGAGGACGGCCCAACTGCTTGGATGGGATGAGACGCAGATCGGTAACACGACCAAAGGCATCTCTTACCGGTTCAACACCGAGCATATAGAGAATCTGGGCGATGGTAGCACCCTCCGTTTCGATAAACTCACTGCTCCAGAGCGTGTAGCTCACCTTACGAGGATATTCACCCTTATGTCGCTCACAATACATCTTGATGGTATTGTCGCAAAGTTCCTTTGCCTTCTCCCAGGCATCCTCCGAAGGTGTATTCTCCACATTGATGGAGAAGAGGTTTCTACCGGTAGGCAGGGTGTTTGGATTCACAATCAGATCACCACCAGGAGATGGAGCGGTAAAGCCGCCATTCAGGGCATTCATCAGAGAAGACATCTCGTTGAACGGACTCTGACGGAGCGCCTCCGAATACTTGCCCACATTCTGCAAGGCATGCTCTACGGTAGTAATCGCCTGAGCCAGATGAATCTGCTGACGGGTATATTTAGGTGCTTTCGACATCATCATACCCTTATCTTTAGAAGATTTCTGAGATGCTTTGCCCTTGCCGGCTTTCGCCATCTTCGCCTTCTTCAGATCATCCTGATACCATTTCTGTCCCTTCTTGATAGCTTCCATCATCTTGTCAGGGAAGCGACCGGTCTGCTCCATCTTCGCAAAAGCCTCACGACTCATCTGCGGAACCTTCTTCTTATGAGAAACCTTGGCAGCACGGAGCTCACTTACCGTACGGTGGTCCACCTTCTTCGGCTTCGCCTCCTTCGCTCCACCCACCTGGTCTGCCATCTGCATCATCATCTGGATAGGATCCGGAGCAGCCTGCATTGCTTCTACCTTGCGAGCCATCTGGAGTTCTGCAGGAGTGATTCCTACATAACGGCAGATGTATTCATCAGAAACAGAGGCTGAACCCAGAAGCTGGGTCACGGTATTGCGTGCCTTGCTCAGATAGAGACGGTCGAAAAGCTGCTTGTGCTTCTCCACACCTTCCTGAGCACGACCTTTCAACTTATCTACTGCCAACATTCCGTAGGCAATAGGATCTGTAGCCATCGCATAGACACTGGTGCGGACATCATCGTTATCGTATGGCACACCCAGAGTATAGAGTTTGCCGGTAATCTTCTCATTAGCCAACTCTTCTGCATAGTTCTCTACTCTCGCAATTTCATCTGCAGAATAAGGCTTGTTCATCTGCTTGGCATCGAGACCCAATTCACGGGCGATTCCCATCTTCACGGTCAGCGCCTTCACTTTCAGCGACTGTTCGGTAGATGCCTTCTTTTCGTAAGACTGGATGGCATCGCTCAACTGTTTATAGGTCTGTCGCAACTCGCTCTCCTTGAAAGGAGGAGTGAGATAGCTCTGGGTCTGGGCATAGGTACGGCGCTTAGCAATCATCGCCTCGCCCACATTGCCGATGGTATATATATAAAGATGTGGAACCACACCAATCAATCGGTCACTCCAGTCGTTGCTGCCGAGTGCCACCTGCTTTCTCGGAGTATATTCCAGCGATCCGTGGGTTCCGAAATGGATGAGTGCATCGGCACTGAAACCATAACGAGCCCAAAGATAAGAGGCAACATAGGTGTAAGGAGGTGCCTGGTCGGTGCCATGCACAATCTTGAAGGAGTCGCCTCCCACACCTGCCATCACCTGTGGAAGCAGGGCCACATTGCCAAACTGCAGTCTTGCCACCGCCAACTTACCGTCATCGGTAGCCATATATTTGCCAGGGAAGGAACCATAGAGCTGGTTCATCTCCTTAATCATCTTCTTAGACAAAGCCTTCTGAGTCCATCCGGCAAACTGCTGGGCGGTAACCAGAGCAGGATGTCCAGACTGGAGAAATTGGGTATAGGCTCCCTCGGCATAGGTTCCGAAGACGGCACCCTGAGCCTGGATCATCTTTGCCAGTTCCTGAGGATTGGCTGGCAACTTGCCAACATTGTATCCCTCATTCTTCAAGCGAACCAGGAGATTGTAGAGCGATGGAACCACTTCCATTCCCGAAGCGGTAAGTGCATTCTGACCCGGACCCTTGAAGTAGAAGATGGCGATGCGCTTGCTGCTGTTCTTCTTGTTCTTCAGATTCACATAGCCCTGCACGCTCTCTACGAAACTCTCCATTCTGTCTGGGATGCCGTAAACCTCCTGCAAGCCCTCCTTGTTGATGCGCTGACCGAAAACCACGTATGGACGGATGGCACCATCAATCTCCGGAGTCACGATGCTCTGCGACATGAAACCGCCGTTCATTCCCTGCTTGTCGTTCTCCCAATCGGTGGTCAAACGGTTGATATTAAGAGGTGAGAACAGTGGAATATTCTTCTGCTTCAGGAACTCTACGAAGTAATCGCCCAGTCTGCCGTGCGCCATATTCACTACGGCATTTGCCTGAATACTGTCGGCATGATGACCGGCAATAAAGCTCTGAAGCTTATTGATGCGATACACCATGAATCCCTTCTTCTCGAAAGCTTTTTCCATATCAGGAGCCGCACCCATAAAACCAGTAAGCATGATGGTAGGAGCACCTTCTTTATATAAACCGTTCTTTGCCAGGAATGCATTGTACTCGCGGACGCTGTTGAAACCCAGCTCATCGCCCTTTTCATCCTTCGGGTCGAAATGAGTCAGGAGATAGTCTGGTCGCTCATTTACACGTTCCGGCTCTGGAGCCATGAACTTCTTTCCGTCGATAAACTTACGGATGTAAGCGAGCATACTCTGATAGTTCTTCTTACCGCCGTTCTCGATATACTGCATCAGATAATCGGCATCGAAGTTATCTACTGATACGATATTGTTGGCTGGGTTGGTAGCAGCATGAGTCAGGGTTGGCACCTTGTAGGAAGCCTCTTCCAACTGCTTGCGCTGGTTCTCGTCGATTCGGAGACCCATACCATTTACGATAATCATATCGTAATCATCCAGATGATCGAAATCATCGGTCGTAATCTCACTCAGTTTGATCATCGCATTGTCGTTGGCATGCGATATCTGTCCCAGCGCAATAGCCTGATAGTTGAGGAATGCGATGCGGGTAGTACCCACCCAGGCAGAGTAAGCCTTCGCCAAACCTCCCAGAACAATCACGGCCAATAAGGCCAGGAAGATGTGTTTCTTTTTAATCTTTCTGTTTTTTCCTAATCCTTTTCTCATATCTATTCCTTTATCTATTCCTTTTTTCATATCTATTCCTTTTATCGGGCTGCAAAGGTATAGCTTATTTAGAATTTGTACAATACCTAGATATTGTGATTTTCACATTTTTTATACCTAGAAGTTGGTATCAGATTGATAGGATCAGATTCCCATATCCTAATAAATGAGTAGTCTTTTCGTGGTTTTACGGAGTTTAGTTTGGTAGTTTCACATAAAAGCCGTAACTTTGCAACATAAATTAAACAGAACCATTATAATAATGAAGAAACTGATTCTTAGTGCTGCTCTTCTGGCAGCATCTCTGGCATCCCAGGCCCAGCAGGGTCCGCTGTGGATGCGCTACCCTGCCATCTCACCGGATGGCTCTACCATCGCCTTTGCCTATAAGGGCGATCTCTATTGCGTTCCAGCCACAGGTGGCGAGGCACGCCAGTTGACAACCCACGCTGCTTACGACTCCCAGCCTATCTGGAGCCCTGACGGCAAGAAGATTGCCTTTACTTCAAACCGAGAAGGTAGCCTGGATGTTTACGTCATCTCTGCCAAGGGCGGTGCGCCAACCCGACTCACCACCAACAGCGGCAAGGAGACTCCGATCGCCTTCAAGGACAACGACCATGTACTCTTCTCTGCCAACATCATGCCTACAGCCCAGAGCAATCTCTTTGCTGCCAATGAATTCTCACAGGTTTACGAGGTAAGCACTGAGGGCGGTCGTCCTAAGTTGTATTCTGTTCTTCCAATGGAGAACATCAGCATCAACAAGAACGGTCAGGTGCTCTATCACGACAAGAAGGGTTATGAGGATGCATGGCGCAAGCACCATACTTCTCCTATCACCCGAGATATCTGGATGCTCGACAACGGAAAGTATCAGAAGCTTACTACCTTCAAGGGCGAAGACCGCAACCCGGTATGGGCTGCCGACAACCAGAGCTTCTACTATCTCAGCGAGCAGGACGGTTCCTTCAATATCTACCGCCGCAACATCGCAAGCGGTAAGGATACCCAGATTACCCAGCAGAAGAAGAATCCTATCCGTTTCCTCACTTCTTCGAATGCCGGTTTGCTCTGCTATGGTTTCGATGGCGAAATCTATACCGTCAAGGAAGGAGCACAGCCTCAGAAGGTCAGCATCTCCATCACTACAGACAACGATGAACCAAGCCTCATCCGCAAGGTACAGTCTTGGGGTGCTACCGAGATTGCGCTTTCTCCAGATGCCAAGGAGGTGGCTTTCGTGATGCACGGCGATGTATATGTTACCTCTACAGAATACAAGACCACCAAGCGAATCACCGATACTCCTCAGCAGGAGCGCAACCTGAGTTTTGCTCCTGATGGCAGAAGTCTGGTCTATGCTTCTGAGCGCAATGGCGTATGGCAGATTTTCCAGGCTAAGATCAAGAACGAGAAGGAGAAGAACTTTACTTACTGCACCGAGGTAGAAGAGGAGCAGCTCACCAAGACCAATGTTACTTCCCAGTATCCTGCCTACAGTCCTGACGGCAAGGAGGTGGCTTTCTATGAGGATCGTGCTACCCTCCGCATCATCAATCTGAAATCAAAGGAAGTACGCACCGTACTCGACGGCAAGTACAACTATTCTTACGCTGATGGCGACATCTGGTTTGAATGGAGCCCAGACAGCAAGTGGCTCATGTGCAGCTACATCGGTAATGGCGGATGGAACAATACAGATATCGCCGTAGTAAAGGCTGATGGAAAGGAAGTTCACAATATTACCGACAGCGGTTACAGCGACAGCAACGGCAAGTGGGTACTCGGAGGAAAGGCTATTCTCTTCGAGAGCGACCGTGCCGGTTATCGCAGTCATGGTTCATGGGGTGCAGAATATGATGCCTATCTCATGTTCCTCGACCTCGAAGCCTACGACCGCTTCCGCATGTCTAAGGAGGAACTCGAATTAGCCGAGGCCAACAAGGACGAGAAGGAGAAGAAGGCTGACGAGAAGGAGGAGAAGAAGAAGGAAAACAAGAAGAAGAAAGAGGAGAAGACCGGAAAGATTGAGGTGGATAAGGTGAAACCTCTCGAACTCGACTTCGAGAACTGCCGCGACCGTGTGGTCCGTCTTACCGTCAACTCATCCAATATGGGTGATGCCATCATCGACAGCAAGGGTGAGAAGGTATATTACCAGGCTGCCTTTGAAGGTGGCTACGACCTCTGGTGCCACGACCTGAAGGAAGGCAGCACAACCCTGATGATGAAGGGTATCGGTGGCGGCGGCTTCGTTGCCGACAAGGACATCAAGAACCTCTTCCTCTGCAATGGCAGCAGCATCAAGAAGATTGACCTGGGCAGCAAGGCTACTACCAACATCGACTTTGAGGCTCCATTCAACTACAAGCCTGCCGAGGAGCGCCAGTATCTCTTCGACCATGTATGGCGTCAGGTAGCTGACAAGTTCTATGATCCTAAGATGCAGGGTGTGGATTGGGAGTACTACCGCAAGGTTTATGAGAAGTTCTTACCTTATATTAATAATAACTTCGACTTCGCTGAGATGTTGAGCGAGATGCTGGGTGAGTTGAATGCCAGCCATACCGGTTGCCGTTATTATGCCAGTGGCGCTTCTCTTTCTACCGCAGCTCTCGGTGCCTTCTTCGATCCTAACTACGAGGGTGACGGCTTGAAGATTCAGGAAGTCATCAAGCGTGGTCCGTTCGCCGTGAAGAAGAACGAGGTTACTGCCGGCTGCATCATCGAGAAGATTGATGGAGAGGCTATCAAGGCGGGTAAGGATTACAACGCATTGCTCGATGGAAAGGCTGGCAAGAATGTACGTCTCACCATCAAGAACACCAAGGGCAAGACTTTCGACCTCACCATCAAGGCGATTTCACAGGGTGCTCAGCAGGAGCTTCTCTACAAGCGCTGGGTGGATAGAAACCGTGCCATCGTGGACAGTGTATCAAAGGGCAGAATCGCCTATGTTCACGTAAAGGCAATGGACAGCGAGAGCTTCCGCACCGTATATAGTGAACTCTTGAGCGACAAGAACCGCAACAAGGATGCCGTAATCGTGGATGAGCGTCACAATGGTGGCGGCTGGTTGCACGATGACCTCTGCACCCTGCTCAGCGGCAAGCAGTATCAGGAGTTTGTGCCTCATGGAAAGGTTGTGGGCAAGGATCCATTCAACAAGTGGACCAAGCCATCCTGCGTTCTGATCTGCGAGGACGACTACAGCAACGGTCATGGTTTCCCATGGGTATATAAGGAGTTGGGCATCGGTAAGCTGATTGGTGCACCAGTAGCTGGTACAATGACCGCCGTATGGTGGGAGACATTGATGGACCGCAGCCTGGTATTCGGTATTCCACAAGTAGGTTGCCGTGACATGCGTGGCACCTTCGGCGAGAACACCACCCTCTATCCAGACGTCGAGGTATATAATTCTCCAGAGGATTACATCACCGGTCATGATACCCAGCTCATCAGAGCCGTAGAGGAAATGATGAAGAAGTAAGGAAAGAGGAATTATTCCGTCGAAAAAGGTATCAAAAACAGGAATTATTCCGAGATTTCGATTGAATCAATCGATTGATTCAACATCAAAAGAGCGTGATTGCCAAATGAGGCTATCACGCTCTTTCTTTGTTAACATTAAAATATTCGAAGATGAAAGAAATCTAGCAAACTTTCTTCTTTCGCTCACAATAGCGTTCACATTGAGCACAGATATCATATCCCAGCATGGCACCCAGAATGAAATCCTCTTCCGGCGTAAGCTGGCATAAGGGTTTGGTAACAATCATGCGGATAGCATCCAGGCATTCCTTCTTACCAAAGAAGAGATTCAGACGGTCGTTGCCAACCGGCTGGATGATGTAATCAATGTTCTGACGCTCTAATCTTGTTATGGCAAAAGACTCATATTTTCTGTTGAAGGTGTAGAGCACCAGGCGGCGCACGCCCTTCTTATACTCATATATATGATTCATCAGAACCTTCAAATCTACTGGTGTTGCGATTTCCTGCTGCATACTATCCGAATTAATCAAGTTTCTTATCAGGAATCAGAGAATTCTATGATTTAAAAATCTATGAATCCAAAATGACTCAAGATTCTATAGTCAGAGATTTCTATGACTCCTGAAAAATTATTTTTTAACACTAAAGCGCTGGTTTGATGGCCTCAATCCAGGCATCTATACGCTCCTCTGTCTTGTCGTCCTCGTTCACCTCGTCGAGTGCGAGTCCCAAGAACTTGCCGTCCTCAACAGCCTCACTGTCATCATAGGTGTATCCATCTGTAGAAACACCAGGCAATACGGTAGCACCAGCCTCAACAGCGGCATCATAGAGTTCCTTCATGCCGCCGCAGAATGTATCAGGGTAAGACTCGCTGTCACCGCAACCGAAGAGGGCAACAGTCTTGCCAGCCAAGCCGGCACTCTTCAGCGTCTTCACACCGTCATACCAGTCATCCTGCATCTCGCCGGCACCCCATGTAGAAGTACCGAGAATGAGATTCTCATGACTTGCGATAGCAGCATCATCGATGTTAGCTACATCTACAGCTTCCACGCCCAACTTAGAGGCGATGGTTTCGGCAATCGACTGGCATGAGCCAGTGGAAGAGCCATAAATTACGATAGTTGTTTTCATTTGTCTTTTATCTTTTAGTTACATTTATTTTCGGGTGCAAAGATACAGCCTTTTCCCATCATCTGCAATACCTAAAAATGATGGTTTCGGGAAAATACCTAGATATGGGGATAGGAGAAAAGGTTTAGGATGGTTGAGCCTAAAACTTCCGGAATTTGAGGACTTTTAAGACAATTCATCCTAAAACTTTCTTAAATCTTATATTTTTAGGATGATTGAGCCTAAAAAATAGTATCTTTGTACCTAAAATAAAAACATAAATACTTAATTCGATGAAAGATTTTGCTGCGATAGATTTCGAAACGGCCAACCAGCAGCGTACAAGCGTCTGCTCGGTGGGCATTGTGATAGTGAGGGATGGTGAGATAGCAGACAGCTACTACAGCCTCATCAAGCCCGAACCGGAGTATTACTCTTATTGGAACACCCGGGTTCACGGCCTGACCCTGGAAGACACGATGAAAGCAGATGTCTTCCCGAAAGTTTGGGCAGAGATTGCGCCCAAGATAGAGGGACTGCCCCTGGTAGCCCACAACGCCCCCTTCGACGAAGGCTGCCTGAAGGCAGTATTCCAGACGTATCAGATGGAATATCCCGGCTACGAATTCCACTGCACCTGCCGTGCCTCCCGAAGAAAGCTGGGCACTCTCCTCCCCAACCATCAGCTCCAGACCGTAGCCGCCTATTGCGGTTACGACCTCACCCAGCACCACAATGCCTTGGCAGATGCCGAAGCCTGTGCCTGGATAGCAAGAGAGCTGCTATAAGCCAAATAGAGAAATTTGTGGTGTTTTTACCACAAATTTCTCGTATTTTTGTAGGAAATTTACCACAAATTTCGTATATTTGCACCAAAAATGCTAAAAAGCATTCAAATAAATGAATTAATAACAGAAGAAATATGGAATTATTGAAGCAATTATCCGACAATCTCATCAAACGTACAGACACCCGATACGTAAGATATATGTATCATCAGATTCCATGGAAGAATCGGATGACAGCCCTTGTGGGACCTCGTGGCGTGGGTAAGACCACACTCCTCTTGCAGTACATCAAGCAGAATCTCAAGTTGAAGGACACCCTATATGTGAGTGCCGAATCCATCTATTTCGCCAATCATACACTCTTTGAAACTGCCATGAAGTTCAATCAACTTGGCGGCAAGCATTTCTTTATCGACGAAATACATAAATATAAAGGATGGGCAACGGAGCTGAAGATGATATACGATAATCTGCCCGACCTGCAAGTAGTGTTTACAGGATCATCAGTGCTTGACATCTATCAGGGAACCGCCGACTTAAGCCGTCGTGTCCTCGCCTATAAAATGCAAGGTCTGTCGTTTAGAGAATATATTGGCATGAAACTAGGAATCGACCTACCAGCCTACACATTGGAGCAAATCGTTAATCATGAGGTAGAGTTGCCGATAGAGATAGACCATCCCCTATCCCTCTTCAACGAATATCTGCGCCAGGGGTACTATCCTTTTTATGAAGACGAGGGCTATAAGATGCGCTTAAACCAGGTAGTAAGCATGACGTTGGAAACCGACATTCCCCAATATGCCAACTACACAGTAACCATATCGAGGAAATTGAAGGAACTGATGCAGGTGATAGCAGACAGTGTGCCATTCAAGCCTAACATGAGCACCATCGCAACAATCATCAAGGCAGACCGCGGCTTGCTTCCCGACTACTTTGAACTTATGGAAAAGGCAGGTCTCATCGCCCAACTCCACGATTCAACAAAGGGAGTAAGAGGTCTGGGAAAGGTTGAAAAAGTATATCTCGACAATACAAACCTCTCTTTCGCCCTCACATCTGAAACTCCCGATATAGGAAATCAACGTGAGACCTTTTTCTTTAATCAGATGAGAGTGAACCATACCGTTTACAATTCTCCCATCTCTGATTTTCTGATAGACGGCAAGACCTTTGAGATAGGTGGCAAGAAGAAAGGTCAGAAGCAGATAACCGAGGCAGCAGAGGGATATATCGTAAAAGATGATATTGAAACCGGTTTCGGCAATATCATTCCTCTCTGGACATTCGGAATGAATTATTAAATTGTGATTGTTACATAAAGGATTACATTCCCCATCTTTTTGGCACGCAGATTGTGACTATGAATATCGGGTTCGATAATAATAGATATTGCATAGACAGAAATTACAAGGTAGACTTTTAGGTTCGGTTTTTGAAAGTGAATTCTGCTGGCAGTGATGCCGGCAGGATTCTACGCTTTTTCTACGTGAAGTAAAAATGATAAAGGAGGGTAAATTGAAAGCAAAATCCGCAGACGAACTTTTCGATGAGCTATAAAAATCCGTATGGCTATTGATTCCAAAAGAAAAGGTAAAGCTGGAGGAGCTATCACATATACCACATTGGTAGATGAGAATACAGGTGAAGTATGGTTGATAGGATACGTTTTTATCGATACATTGCGTAGAATTCCTGCACCTTGTTATGGAGCATGCCTCCGTTCATCATCCATTCCTTAAACCTTCTGGCAATATCAAGAATTTCTACTTTTTGACAAGCCACAAAGGAATCTAAGATGCACAACATCATGTCGGTATCATCAGTCCAATCGCCTCTTTGCCAACGACGACGATGATCATCCTGTACGATTTGTGAATAGTCCTCTATCCCATTAGGATAAAAACGATCCACCTCTTGCTTGGACATAAACTCCGTGCTCAGTCCCAAGGCATCTCCTACAGCTTGTCCGAAGATGGTACCGATGAATCTTTCTTTTAAAGTTTCATTTTCCATATTTTTTCTATTCATACAACCAACCAATCTTAAAGTCATCCATATCTGGTAATAGTGCTGTACCGGTTACACTGCTCACTTTTTTAACGACAACACATATCATATTCCCTTTTATGCTCCTTCAGATACTTTTAGTCTAAGCCAAGAAGGGAAATATTTCCAAAGCTGATATCCCATTTTGAGTTCGACTAAACGTTTAAAAGTCCAACTAAGTTAGATTTCATCATTAGCAACTGATTTTCTGAGTATTATAACAAAGACGCAAGCTAAAGATTGACTAACTTCGACTAAAAGTTCGACTAACTTCAACTAAGTTCGACTAAACATCGTCTAAAACCCACCTCTTTCCAACAGTTAATTTTATGATTCCTTTTTTCTTAAGCGTAGAGAGGAAATTACCTATTTTACGTTTTTTCTGTTCATCAGTCAACACATCAGACAATTTTGATTGTATAAGAGTATTCAGTTCACTTCTAGTAGCTCCACCAAAGGAACGAAGATAAGATATTATCATTTCTCTAAAGTGATGATCGTTGAAACTACGGTTTTTAATGTATTCAGTTTTCAACTCATCATTATTTGCAGTTTTTGCCACATACTCCGATAAAAATAATTTTGGGTATCGACCTTCCACAAGGTGTAGCTTTCTCAATCGTGCTGCAGTTTCCTTATCTATTGTTTCATGTTTTTGTACCATATCCAATGCTATACAATCATAAAGCGACAAGTCAGGATTGGCTTTCAACAAGCGATAATATTGCTCATTAATAAGTTTGCCGTAAATTTTAACAACAACTTCTCTCTTAGCTTGGTCTATCTGATAGTCAGGCATCGGGAAAAAGCGTTTTTGCTGTTCTGTAAAAACCTTGCGAATACCTCGTCCTATCGTATCTATCATGTTGAAGTTAACCATACCTTGGCATAACACATAATTGCGATAGAACTTCTGAGGTCCATTTTGTTCAATAGCATTTCTTACAGTACCAGGCAAGAAGAATCCACCATTAGCAAATGTTACAGAGTTAGGTTCTTCAACCATAGTGATACGTTCTTGCATAGTATAATCCTGATGCGCTATACAATTATGAAGCACTTCACGAATGCTGTATTCATCATATTGCTTGACAACATCAGGAAACAGTGTTCCACCTGGCAAAATGCGCTGGTTCAGATTGCGAATTTTTGACAACGCTTCGTTAACTGTCAAGATGAAAGGAGTATAGAAATGCTCATAATCTATCTTTTCATCATGCTCATCAACTAACACCCATGTAATAGTTGCTACAGCAGGACTAATAAGATAAGTAGAAGTCTCTTTGCCTAGCAAAAGTATAGCCGCACGAGTAAGTTTGCCTTTTATTGCAAGACCAGCACGACATAGCAATTCCATATCATCCCAAGCATCGACTTCTTCTGCCAACCGAGGATGAACCGTTTTATATTCTGTTCGAGCTTTAGCCAAAGCTGTGGCATCAAGATCTTCCAAAGTGGCATTTTGAATTATTTCTGCAGACCAATCAAAAACTGGACTATTCTCTTCAAGGATGGCATTTAACCTCTCTTGGGTCAGCTCCACCAAAGAATCCTCAATACGTTGCCATGCCTTATTGTGGGCATAAACTGGAAGTTTCGGACGATGCTTAGGAATATGTATTATCCAAACTTTCTTGTTGGTATCATCAGTTATAAATTCTTCCACATCAAGTCCTTCCGTAGAAAGATTAGCACATCTTTCAGTCAATCTTAGAATCGCTTTCTGGCGGTCGTAATTATAGGTATCAGTGCCTATAATCTCTAAAGACAGATCTTGCACACCTATTACAAGATGTCCTCCCTCCATGTTGGCTATTGCCGACACGTAGGAGATGACATCATCTTTCTCGTCCCCACAGAACGAGTTCTTCAGATTCTTATATTCCTTCCATTCACAGCGAGCATTCTCTTGTGGGTACTCACGGAGGAGATATTGTTGTAATTCGAGTTCAAGCATAACTAATACAAATCTTTAAAATTATAATACTCGTAATATTGTTCGTGTAAGTGAGTTAACATCTTGCATATTTTATTATACATACAAGATATATTGTCTTCTGTAATTGGAATATTAAGCCTTTCTAACTGTTTAATTACTAAATCAGAAATATCTCTGCTAGAACCAAGTGTTTCTTCAAAAACACTTTCAGCAGATAATACTTGAAAAGGAGATTTTCCATATTTGTCTTTAGTTTCATCTTGAATGGCTTTTAAGGACTTAGGAATATCTAATAGATTAAAATAATATTTATAAAAAGCAAGGAATCCTCTGTAGATTTCGTCTGAGGTAACATCTCTTGTTGTACAAACAAAAGCCCTATATGGAGCTCGCTTTTCAGGATTAATTGTAGAAATCATAGCAATACTTTGACACATAGCCATTGCGACAAATAGCAAATGACCTATTTTAATATTAAGAGGTCTTATCATATCATAGAATTTTCTCCACTTAAGAATTTCTCCATCACTTAATACTATTCCATCTTCACATCCATGACTTTCTATTTGTAATGTGAGTATATCTCCTTCTAACAAGGATTTTTCAATTTCCTTGATAGCAGAATAAAACTCTTCAATAGAAGTGACATTATGAAAAGAAGAATAGGATTCTTTTTTACAATAACATTTATATCGAAGAACATCATTATATAGCTCTTCTCCTGTTTTTTTATCTTTAGAGGTAAGTGACTGCACAACAGCTATCCCCCAACGTTTAATTTCCGTATTTGGCCTATTCATAATTTTATTGTTTAGTCAATATTCCAATAAGCATCAGGATCACCATCGAATATCGTGTCAATATCATCGTCACTATACCCCATTTCATCTTGTGCATATGATCCTCCATATCTATCATATGTAGGAGCATCTTGTTCAACACCATCAACCATATATTCTTCTGAATCATCACTCTCATCGTCATAATCATAGATATCTTGAATAATAGTTTGTCCTTTTGACAAGCAGCCAATTTCACTAGAAATATCTATATTGCGACTGATAATATCATTTTTTACGGCACATTGCCCTGTAAAAATATCAACCATTTCTAAATATTCATGTATAAATTGTGAAATTTCCATTGTAATCATCCAAATATTTGGAAGTTCAGCCTTTTTACTTCCAGAAAGATAAAATAGCATGTCAGAAAATTTATATTTTTCCCAGCAAGAAATCGGTTGAATGTAATGACACCTTCTTGCACATATTTTTTTATTACACCAATAAAAAGGTAACCCATAGATAGAATCTACTGCTTGACAATTTGTTCCACGGCAAACATTGTATCTTTCATCATCATATGGTCTTAACAAATTTGTATATATTGGAAGGCTTTGATAATAAGCAGGTTCACAATCTAATAAGGAGCAATGGTCTTCTATTTCATAAGCTAGAATATATTCTTTAAGTGCAATTTCTTCGGAAACATCAATAACCAATGTTCCATCTATTTTTTTTGTTTTAAGATTTATATCTAAAACTTCTTTTGCTAATAATATCGGTTCATTACCCAAATAATTTACTTCACACCCATAAATATCATGTGGCACATCGTAGAATGTTACGACATAGTATTTTCTATCTTGTATTGATATTTTATCAACATATCCATTGTAAGTTTTATACTCTTTGTCAGTTTGCATATATGTTAAAGTCAAATGTCCATGACAAACATAAAAGAAGTCTGATAAATCTTGTATGTTTTTTGTCGGCTCACCAAATAAGCGATTAAGTGTATTGCTTTTTATAGAGATTGAGGGAGTTGTTATTTTCTCTTTTAAAATGTATAAAATATAGCAAACGGCAAGACATGGTCTCTTCTCGGCAGTAATAAATTCCTCATTTAAATCATTGATGGATAGACTGAGTTTACCTTTTGCTATAAGGAATACTAAATATTTTATCAACTTTATTTGTTGTTTGCCTGGCAATGTTGATAAAAATGTACGTATTAAATCCCAATCATAATTCATATCAGGATTACAAATCCACGCATAAAGTTTTACAGCGCCACAACTATTGTCTTGCAATATTTTAAGATGTTTCGCATCTAAATGATTGGCTATTAAAAATTTTAGTGACATATCAACATCAGAAAGTGCATCTTGACTCATCACATTTTGAAAACTTGCTTTTTTAAAGAATTGGGAATCCAAGTCCTTTTTGTTGTATGCTACAGCTAGTTTTTCTTTAATATTTTCAAATCCTGGCGTTGTAGTTAGATCTTCTTCAAACAATTCCCATTTTTCTTCTTTTGATAAGTTTTTAAATACTAATTTTTGTGATTTTTCTATTATGTCAGAATCTATTCTTCCATAAACATTTTGATCGTGTAACCATTTAAAAAAACTTTTTATATCAATAATGACTTCATACTCTGTTATTTTCTCATATTTCAAGTCTATTAATGAATGAAAGTTTAATAACTTTATAATACGAAACATAATATGCCATTGTATGATTATAGGATGTGGCTTGTTAAAGCTACCGTTCTCCATTAACTCTGAGCCAAATTGTAAGATATTAAAATTCTCAGTTAATGTCCAAAATGCTTTATAATATTGCTTGCATGAAACATACCCCATGTCATAAGCAATCTTTATTTCCGAAAGACTTTCAATTGCAACATATCTTTTGTTTACAATGGAGCTTATTTTTGCAGGAGTTGAAATATTAATCCAGTCTTTCAACGAATCAAAAAATATCATTAAATCGGAAGGTAAGGTATTTTCGTATTTAGATATTTCAATCAAAGTTTCATTAATTCTATCTCGAGTCGGTTGTTTCAACTTTTCTTGGAATTCAGTAGGTAAGGCTTCAAAAAAATCTTTTAATTTAAGCAAACTTTTTTCTGGCTGTTCGTAAACATCAAGATATTTTCCTATTATAATGATAGCATTTTTTATGCTCATATTAGGATAAATAATAGAATCAAATTTAATACTTGTAATCTTCTCGAATTCCAGTTTTACATTTACCGAAATCACTGTTTGAAATTGAATATCTAAAAAGTTTGATAGCACTTTTATATAGCTCTTCCCCATTTTACACATAGGTACACCTTCACCTTCTAAATGCTTGACATTACAATTTTCATAAATGTAAAACTTACGTCTAAGGGTTTCATAATCAAATACGTTTTTTGTCTTAGAAATCAGATATCGATTATAGGCTTTACATATATCGACACTAGGCATTCCATATTTATCAGATAATACATCTAAATTGTTTTGGCAAAATGATTCTGGTAATATTGGTTGTAATATCTGACATTTAGAAATAATCATTCTTAATTCAGAATCACTAAACTTAGAAATTAATAATTTCCATAATTTAGAAATACAATCATTCTTTCTTTTCGGAATAAACTCCTCTCCGTTTTCATTAATTTGTTTTCTTTTTATGAATATGTCACAAAGGTATAGAAATTGACATACAGTAGAACCAAAGTACATATCCTTAGGAGTATGCTCGTCTATCCAAAACGAAATATCTAAAAAATCTATTACAGAACTATCGTCTTTGTATTTGCAAGTGCGGTGTTCGTATTTTCCAAAGTACTCAAATAGTTCATCTATCTTTATAGGTCGCTGAACTACTTCGTCTTCTTGCAAATTTATATTATGATAAGTTGTAGCTTCATTATCGTCAAGTATATCCCAAAAATCATCACATTCATCATAGAGTTCATCGTCTACAAAAAGACCATCATATTCTTTATTGAGTTTATCATCATTGTCAGAAATAGCAGGGATTATTATATCCCCAAGATATTCAAACGTTATTTGAGTATTAATATCATACCAATCTGATTGATAATCATTTTTACAAGTAATAATATCATCAAATAAATTCTTATCAAAATTTGCAAAAGATGCCCTCTCTATATTAGTAACGTTGTTATCTAAAAGTTCAAAATAAACGAGTTGTCCTGTTTTTACGGGCGATTTACAATGGTCTAAAGTAAATTTTATAGGCTTGTCTTGAATTACTGCCGAATGCGGATTTTTCCAATGACCATAAACTAAAATACCTTTTTGCTCATCCTCATCATACCTATATACATATCCAATACGTTTCATCTTCTATAATATTTTTACATTATTAATACTTACTCATTACCTCTTTCGGCACATATGCCGTAGCCACCAAACATCCATCAAAGAGTTCTACCACAACCCTCTGCTGCCCAGCAATTCTTGTCACCCTACCATGAATATCCTTAAACTCTCCCTCTGTAATTACAACTTCATCCCCTAACTTATATTTAATGTTCTCCGAAGTAACAGGAATGATGTGAGGGTTATGTATGGAGGTTAAACGGATGAAATTATCCATCGCTGCATCAGAAACAGCAAGAGGAGGATTCTTACTTGGCGCATTTTCACAATGTGAAGTATGGTCATAATAGTAACTTAGCAAAGCGCTGTTTCCAGAAGCATTGATGCCTTTATCTTGCAAAAGTGAGTCAACTTGCTCTGCTGATGCATGAACAAACACAAAAGAAGAAATTAGAGGCTCTGTTATGATTCGCTTTTTACCTTGCTTTCTTACCTCTTTATATCGCAAAGGTACATAACATTCCAATCCTTTAGCTTCAATAAATGCTTTTGCCTTGATGATACGCCCATACGAAACTCGTAGGACGAGCCATTGCTTGTTTTCATCAAGCACATTCTCTACCGACACCCCATCCTTGTTGCTTTGGATGGAGGGCGTACAAGAGGTAAGTCTTGCACTTGGACACGATGAACCTGTGTCGGTAGGTTGCCCATTATACAATGAAGCATCAGCCATAAGAGGCTGATTGGCAGAATCTTCCATTTTCATTCAGGAATTAGATAAAACCAGTTGGTCTTTACTTTATAGAATTGCCGTTATTTAACTACAAAAATAATAAAATTAAATTAGACCAAAGAAGAAAATAAGGAGAAAAGTAGAGAAAACTAAATATTTTAACGTTTGTTTATGGTTCGAATAATAATATCTAATAAAGTCTGCTGGGGCAATGCTGAAACAGATACAGCAATTGCCCCAGTCGTTGTTGTTTCGATTTTTACCGACTTGTTGTTGGGAACACAACTTATAAAACAACGAAACTGGTTTATTTCATTTTACAAGATAACACCAGCTACAACAGCATTTATATCTGCGCTCCCTCTTTGCCTATGTCATCAAGAACCTGAAAATAACATTGCTTGGTTCTGAAAAAGCCATTAAGAATCGCAACAAGATAGGCTTTTGTGTTTGGAATGTTGTGCATTAGCAAACATTGCAACTTAGACAGAATATAACAAGACTTTTCTTCCTCATACGACATATACAAGACCGTATTATGCACTAATTGATTAGTACGATTAACAGTCTTTTTCATATTCTCTACATTCTGGATATTCGCCTCAAGCTTATACTCTATCATAAATATACTATACAAGGATCATTAGGATTGTTTTCCTTATATTCCTTTATCTTTTGTTCAAAAGCATGTTCTCCTTGTCTACAAAAATATAGGTAAAAATAAGTAGATGCAATAGCAAATATTAAAGAGAGTACGCATCCAAGCCAATCTCTTAATCCAGAATAAGCAGCAACAGCTAAAACATAAAGAAGAACGCCTAAAATACCAAAGAATATAGCTTTTGTCATTTTTGGATCTCGGTATTTCATTTCTATCTCGCACCTTATTTTTTTAGCCTTTTCACGATCAGCTTCTTGTTTTGCTTTTTCAGCAAACTCATTGTCTTTATTCTGTTGTTCAATCTGCTTCTGCTTTTCTTTATCTAGTTTGTCCACTAAATATACATTTAACTCTTCCAATGTTTTTGGAGCAAACAACGCTTTGTTGTTTTCATCTATCATAAAAGCGTATCTATCTGTACCATCCAACTGAAAGGCTAGGATGTTTTCGTCAACAAATGCCGTACGAAGCATCACAAAGCTATTATCTTCACCATTGATAAGAATTGATTTGTTTGCAGGTATATATTTCCAAGTCTTTACAGAACCAATTCCGTTCGTTGTTATCAATACAGTTCCATCCTCTTGAAAGATATACACTTGCTTTTCGCCTTCATCATTAAAAACTACCCATGCTTTATTGGAAAGCACAGCTTTCGCATCAAGGCTCTCCGAGAACCTTTTATAGCGATTTAATGTCTCAAGCAAATATGTCTTCATAACCATTTACTATATTTTTTGTTACAACGTTCTATTATTATATAAATGATATGCCAAAGCATTGACAACCATCAGTGTATGATTTCTGTAATTGCCTTGTTGTGAGTCTGAAAGAAGTTGCTCTGCGTTTCTACGTTGAGTCACCCATCTTGCCAGCAAAGTCTTGGTATCAATTGCATATTTCTCCAGTTGACAATACAGTTGTTTGTATTCTGATGTACTGCCATACGACTTAATCAACTCTTTGTCTTGAGTTTCGTATTTCACAGTGGCTAAAGCCTCCTGTAGCTCTTTACTCCAAGCCGAAGTATCAATAACCTTCATCTTTGCAAATGACGGCTTTTGCTTATTGGCGAACAATTCATAATCATCCTTCAGGCAAGACATTCGGATATAAGCGATGTTCATTGGTGCATCTGCCTGACAGATAATCCCCATCGTACCACCAGTATAATAATACAATCTGAGATACATGGCATCAAACTTATTAAGCGAAGCCTGCAACTTGTTCCAGCAATCAGTCTCCTGCTTAAGGCAGTCTTTTAATATTGGCTGCAATGGCAGACTACTCAGTTTAGCAGAATAAGCTGCTATATTGTTCTTGTACCGTTTCTCTTGTTGGGTACACCACATTGCCATCCCAGAAGTTGTCTCCTCTGGATTTTCTGATGAATCAAAATACAAGTCACCAAATTTCGCGATGATTTCCTTTTGATAATCATCTTCATCTGATGGCATTGTATTAGCGCCACAAACTTCTGCGCCATACCCAACATGGCGTACTGCTATTGCATTTCCGATAAAGAAAAACAATGCTATAACTATAATTGCTTTCTTATTCATAACATCGACTTTTTCTATTCTTACCAACTTTAGACTCAGTTATTGCCAAATCTGCCCCAAAGGTACGAAAAATATCTTTTCTGTTACTTTTTCTTGTTGCCTTTTAACAAAAAATATACTATTCCTATCGGGACTAAGAGATAAAACGAACATATTGCACATATAATCATTGCCGAATTTATCAAGCCAACAACACAACCCATTCCTCCTTCAGGGGTTCCATCTTTTCTTTTAAAGCGATCTGTCAATATCCAAGACAAGCCAAGCAACACAATCGCTGCTATAGCAAAATAGAAAGAAGTTTCCCAACCCAAGAAAAGAGTTGGAGCATCATCATATCTCGTCCAGTCAACCCCTGCATAAGCAACGTTTGTCAATAGAAGCAACAGACTTGACATTGCAATTCTTACATGATGAGATATTGATAAAAATGGTATCACCATAGTTATAACCTTTTTAAATTAATACTTTATGAGATGGCAAAGTTAGTTCTTTTCTTGAAAACAAATGTATTACCTAGAGAAAAGCACACCTCCACAAGGCTTGTGGAGCTAAAAGATTTGCTGATTATCAGATTTTACACTATCTTTGCCCCCAAAATTTTCAAACGAACTAGAGTATGGACAGATTAGTATTATTTGTAATTGCGGTTGCGATAGCATTCGGCATCGGCTGCCTCGGCAGAAAGAGAAAGATAGGATTTGGTTGGGCATTCGGCTTATCACTCATCAATGCCATTATTGGACTGATAGCAGTATTATGCTCCAAGAAATTGGACGAAACAGAGATTGAGGTCAAAAAGGAACAGGAATGATGAAAGGATTCGGCTGGTTTTGCGTCATCCTAGGAAGTGCCTCCTTTCTAGGCGCTGCCATCAATGGCAACAGTGTGTTTGGACCAATATTCTGGTTAGCCCTGGGCATCTATCTCGTACATCGGGCAAAAAATCGAAAAGAAAAATAAAAAATATCACAGAATATTTGGCAATTCTTGCTATTTGTCGTATATTTGCTGCGAATATATAATTCGATAAGATTATGAATGTAATAGAAATCAATTCTGAAAATTATAAGGATTACCTACATCTTGACATTATCGCATTCTCCTTTGCAGGAGAAGGGGCGCAAGGAGAAGGGGGTGGACTTTGGATGGTGACTTCCGATGGCAAGCTATATCACACCAATTTTGCTTATACCATCAGTTGGGAACAAGCCATATTGCTTTGCCCTACCCTCCAGGCATGCGACTGCGATTTATTCCGTACCACGCCACCTGAAGGTTGGCAATCATACTATATGGGAGGTGGCAATTTCCTTATTGTTAAGGATACATATACTGAGATATTTTCTCAGTTAGACCCTTATGACCTATATGGGCAATGGAAAGATATCTTGATAGAGAAAATTAAGTAAGAAATATGGCTGGTAGAACAAGAAAAGTAAAGGCACTGAGGTTCAGGAACTTCCCCACTCAGTGGCGTGGTTATGCATTCTTCGTGGAGCAAGGATACAATGAGCAGTTGAATCTTTCCATCATCAACCATTTGGAAGAGATACGAAAGCTGCTGTGGAAGGAATCCATCAACTTCATCTATTTCCCTTATCTGATGCATGAGATAAGGGATGCTGCCGTATACAATTTTCCACAGATGACGAAGGGGGATTTCTCACAGGCTGCCACCTCCGACATTCTTCTGCAACTTCTTGATGAAAAGAAAGATGCCGAGAATTTGCCTCCTTGCATCATGCAATACGAAAGAAGCGAGGACGGCATAGACTATGTAAATGCCTTTCCAATATCCATTCAGAAGGATGCCGACTTGATGCCACAGATGGAGAAGCTACTAGACAAGCAACTCTCCAGTGCCAAAGTATTCTGTAGTTCTGTCCCTGAATTCACCTTAGGTGATTACAAGCCACAGCTACCAGCAGACGAAACCTTTGATGAAGATGTAAAGGAAAAGATGCGGGAGGTATATCACCAAGTGAGAGACCTACAACTTAGAGGTGTGAGCGAATGGATGCTCAAGCAGTATCTCTTCCCTGAGAAGCAGTTGAGTCGACTGATTATCACGGAGAAATACGACATCATCCTGCCCGACTATCATGATATGCAAATCAAGATGGAGCCATTGATAAAAGCTGTATTCATCCTCTTCCTACGCCATGAGGAGGGCATCGTATTCAAGAACCTTTCCGACTATCGAGAAGAGCTACACACCATCTATCTCGACATTTGCGCCAAGCAGGAAAGTCCTGTGCATCTATCTGCAGAGAAGATTCGCCAGAGCATAGATGCCTTGACCAACCCCCTCTCCAATTCCATCAATGAGAAGTGCGCCCGAGTAAGAGCCGCCTTCGTATCCCAGTTTGACGAGTCACTCGCCAAGTACTATTATATAGATGGTAAAAGAGGCGAAGCTAAGAAGATTATACTAGACAGGAAACTCTTGGAATGGAAATCTGCTGTCATAGAAGATTAAAATTGTTGTCATACGACATAAAGGGTAATGGTCGTACTGCGCCATAGACTTATGCCCCCTCTCCCAGTGCAATCCTGCAAAAACATACTTGTCTTATCTACATGCGTAAAAACACAAAAGATTTTTAGCGAAAAAGTTTCTAAAATTGTTTGAAGCAACTATAGAGAATTATCTTACTGATGAAAGCAACGTTTTTGCATCAAGCAGAATGGTAGGTAACGCAGAGGTAGCACCAGTTGATACCGTAACTCCAGATGCTCCTTCAGATACAACAGAAGTTGGCACTCCTATCAAGCCACAGGCTACCACTGAGGATTCTATCCAGCAGAAGAATACTCAGCAGCAGGAGACTACAGAGACTCAGCAGCAGGCAAATGCTGAATAAGAATTCACAAGGGCTCTGTAGAGTTCAATTGAATTCATTTTGCAGACGACATATTAGAATAATAAGAAAAGCATACACATGGATTTCTAAAGAGCAAGCCAAAAGTTTAATTTTATTAAACATTCCCTGTTTTTGACATTTGTGTCATTTTTCGGGAATTAACACACGAAAAGCCATTGACATCTTACTTTCTGGGGCTTACGTTACGATATTTTGAATGCAAAAGCCCACAAAGGAGCCGATTTATTCCCGATTTTTGTCATTAATGACACTTTTCGGGAATAAAATTCTTTTTTTCCCGATAAATAGCGTACCTTTGCATTCCCGAAAGTTGACACTAATGACACTTTTCGGGAACGACTATGATTATAAAAAGAGATTATTATTTACAGCAACTCATTTCGAGCAAGTCTAACAATCTCATAAAGATTGTAACTGGAATTAGAAGAAGCGGCAAATCGTTTCTTCTCTTCAACTTGTTTCACAACCATTTGATTGAAACAGGAATAAATGAAGACCATATAATAGAAATAGCATTAGATGATCGCCTCAACAAGAATTTGCGTGACCCTGATGTTATTCTACGACATATTCATGAACGTATCGTAGATGACAAACTCTACTATATCATATTGGACGAAGTACAAATGATAGATGAGTTTACCGATGTGCTGAATAGTCTTTTGCATATTCGCAATGCTGATGTATATGTCACAGGAAGTAACTCCAAATTTCTATCCAAAGATGTGGTTACAGAGTTTCGGGGACGTGGTGATGAAATTCACCTATTCCCTTTGTCTTTTGCTGAATTATATAATTCTGTAGGAGGAGACAAGTTTGATCTGTGGAAAAGTTATTATACTTATGGTGGCCTACCAGGTATATTGGAATTGGATAGTGATAAGAAGAAAGCTGCATACCTCCGATCTTTACACGAAACAGTGTATCTCAAAGATATAATAGAGAGGAACAACTTGAAAAACAGCGAAGAATTCATGGAGTTGATGCGTGTGATGGCTTCAGGTATAGGTTCTCCGTGCAATCCTAGTAAGTTGGAAAATACATTCAAAAGTGTAAAGAATGAAACGCTTGACAGAAAAACCATATCCAAATACCTTTCCTACATGGAAGATGCTTTTCTTATAGAGAAGTCAATGCGATATGACATAAAGGGCAGAAAATATATAGGTACACTTTCGAAATACTATTTCCAAGACATCGGATTACGCAATGCCTTACTGAATTTTAGACAAGTGGAAGAGAATCATATCATGGAAAACGTCATATACAATGAGCTTCGTTTACGAGGCTTTTGCGTTGATGTGGGTATGGTAGAGGCAAGGACTGCAAAAGAACGCAAACAACTGGAAGTGGATTTCGTTGCAAATATGGCAGACCGTAGATATTATATCCAATCAGCATTTGCAATGTCTGATGATGCAAAAAGAGAGCAAGAATACGCTTCATTAAAAAGAATCGACGATTCCTTTAAGAAGATAATCATAATGCGCGATGACATAAAACCATATCATGACAACAATGGATTTTATATTGTCGGGTTAATGGATTTCTTGCTAAAGCCAGATTTGATGGAACAATTATAGAAATCGGAGAAAGAATCCATTCGTCATGAGTGGACTCTTTCTTTTGATAATCATAGCTTACCTATTATTATATGGTTGGATACCTTACATTCCCCAACTTTTCGGGGAATATTTCCACATACTTTCCTCATTTTCCCCACCATCTATTTTTGGTACAAAAAGCATAAACATCTGATAATCAGCGCATATTTTTTCCCGCTTCTTTTTGGCACACAGATTGTGACTATGAATAGCGGGTTCGATAATGAATCCACAAAGAAAGTAAGTAACATTAAATAGTAACAATTTAAAAAATATACGATTATGAAGAAGTTCGTTTTTGCAGCTATCGCAGCTATGGTTATGGTTTCAGTAAGCAACGTTTTTGCATCAAGCAGAATGGTAAGTAACGCAGAGGTAGCACCAGTTGATACCGTAGCTCCAGATGCTCCTTCAGATACAACAGAAGTTGGCACCCCTATCAAGCCACAGGCTACCACTGAGGATTCTATCCAGCAGGAGAATACTCAGGAGGAGACAACTCAGCAGCAGGCTACAGAGACTGAGCAGCAGGCAAATGCTGAATAAGAACTCATAAGAGAGTTCTGTAGAGTTCTATTTTCAGACGACATATTAAGAATAATAGGGAAAGCGTAGAATCCTGCTGGCATCACTGCCAGCAGGATTCTACGCTTTTTGATACAGAAGCATACACATGGATTTCTATAGAACAAGCCAAAAGTTTAAATCTATTAAGACTGTAAAAGGCGAGAGTGTAAACTAAACTGTGTCAAGCTACAATAAAAGTAGTTTAACACAGTTTT
>ERZ791702.174-NODE-174-length-40641-cov-77.0824_pt1 | contig 40641 bp, 26 predicted proteins | sample MGYA00510050_ERZ791702 | MGnify/ENA primary metagenome ERZ791702 (study PRJEB30046, sample SAMN00715230) | human gut metagenome | study: EMG produced TPA metagenomics assembly of the A metagenome-wide association study of gut microbiota in type 2... | reverse complement strand
GTTTTATATTTAGTTAACTAGTTACCTCTCGTGGGAGAAATGTCTAGATAGTTACTTCTCGTAGGCAAACCTACCAAAGGGTTACATCTCATCAGAGGAAACCGTTACATCTCGCGGGATAACGCCTTCTGCCAGTTACCTCCCATGGCAACAGCATTTTCTATCAGTCTGACTATCTGATAGTTATACATCAAAATAGCCCCACAAGAAATATGATAATATGATATATAAGAAATAAACAAGAAAAATGGTCATGATGAGTTCTCAAACTTTTTTTCTCTTTTTTCCAAAAAAACTTGTAAAATACTTGTTAGTTTCAGAAAATTTATATATCTTTGCAGCGCTCTATCAGTAGAAATACTGGAGGAGCAGACATCGGCACCCTGTCAACAGGATGCCCAAGCATGATCGACGAGATCAGAATTTGGTTCAAAATGTTCCGCAGGATAGGTTTTTAGAGAGAATATATCCTGCTAATGGAATTTCAATTACAAGTTCTGACTAGGATTTTTCGTGCGCATTCGTTAATGATTAATTTCATTGGGGGTGCGACATGGGAGAATTCTGGTCCAGTACGATAATTGATAAGAACCAGAACATTCTCTCTAAAAAAACCGTTTTGGTTCTTTGTTTTGAACTCGTACCCCCAGTTTCTTTTCATTGCCACCCCCATTTTTATAACTTTATTAAAACAACGAGCAATGAACAAGAACCTTACATTCAACGTAGCCGAAGCCACAGAGCTTGGCACTCATTGCGCCCTGCATCACAGCTACAGCCCGCAAGAACAGAAGTACATCTTCAGACTTGACGTGTACAACCAGAAAGAGATCAAAATGGCTATCAGCCAGAACGCACACCACGGACAACTGGACCTCAATGGTTTCGAGCACCTCGAAAACAATTTACGTTTCGAGGTACCCTACAGAGCTTTGGAAGCTACAAAATCTCATTACAACAACCTGGAGACTGCCCTTATCGACATAGGCAAAAAGCCGGTCTATATCCCTTACACCGTCGCAGATTCTGGCAATCCAGGAACATACCACTTGTGCTACAAGCAGTTCGACTACCTCTACCACTTCGTTGACTACACCAAGAAAGGTCAGGAGAAGAGAGCCATCCTGGAGATGCCGATTCCCGTGGCTCAGTACTACTTCGCCCTGGACCTGGGCTACTTCAAGGTTTCGCCGCAGCTTTACGAGTCATTCCATCACCAGTCTTCCCGCTGCCTTTATCTCCTGACAGAGAGCCGACTGAAGAAGGGCTACACCAAGTTTACGCCTCCCGAGATCCTTGCGCTCCTCACCAGCCACACCCAATATCGCGGCACGGGGAATCTGGAATATACCCAGCTTTCTACTGCCGAAGAAGAGATCAGAAATGCCTACAAGCTGAACCGTCTCGACTATATCGTGATACACACGCTAGAGACTACCCGCAACCAGGTTGTAGGCAAATACGGCTGCTTGGTCATCTTCGGCCTCAAGTACAGCAGCGATGACCCAGATATGCTGAGCGATGAAGACAGAACAAAGCTGACAATGAAGAAACTAAACTTTAGAAAGCTACTCACCTCTTCCTACTGGAACGTGAGCCACAAGGTGGCAGAGGAGTTGAGCGATCGCCTCACCCTGTCAGACCTGGATGCCGTGAACCAGTGCTTTCTGGCAGCTTATGCGGCGAAGAGAAAGCACGAGATCAAGAATCCCGCAGGGTATATCGTATCCTGCCTGGATAAGATTCTGAAGAAGAAATAGTTTTTTCTGCAAGTGGCGAACAACTCTTGATTTCCGCCCCAAAATTTTGTATCTTTGCATTGTCATTGAAACACAATGGCTTGCAGAAACAAAAGCTCTGCAATCAATGTTTAACTAAATTGTTTTTTGAGTTATGGGAATGAATGTGAAAGCTATTGAGCGCAAGATTGCTTACTTGGGCAAGGAAGGTGGCAAGGACCAGTACATGTACGTGATGCAGCCGCTGATCTACAACAAGCTTACACCGGAGAAGGTGATCCAGCAGGCTGCCCTGCATTGCGGTCTGACTCCTGCCGTGATGAACGTGGCTTACGCTGCCCTGAGCGAGGTGATCAAGGCGTGGGCTACAGAGGGTCACTCCGTAGCAGTTCCGGGTCTGGGTACCATGCGTTTCGGTCTGCGTGCCACTGCGGTGAAGTCGGTAGAGGATGTGAGCACCAAGCTCATCACCCAGCGCCGCGTGATCTTTAGCCCTAATATGGAGATCAAGCAGGAGCTTGGCAAGACGGGTATCAGCATCACCTGCATTAACCGCGACGGCGAAGTGGTAAAGAACATCACTTCCAACGATTCGAAGGATGTGGAGGACACCGAGGGTGATAACCAGAAGAACCCTGGCGAGGACAAGGGTGACACCGGAACTACCGGCGGCAACACGGGCGATACCGGAACCCAGGGTGGCGGTTCGCAGACTGGCGGTTCACAGACTGGCGGAAGCGATACCGGTGACAATGGAGAAAATGGTGATTATGTAAATTTCTAAAAAATATAGCCCATGAAACGTGAAACCTGGAAAACCGTAATTAAGATTGCTCTCTCACTCCTTACAGCCATCGCAGCCTCTTTAGGTTTGACAAGCTGTATGTAAGTCGGGATGTAAAGCTAAAACCTCTCAAAGAGGGTGTGTCATGAATTGATGACACACCCTCTTTTTTTATAGGCAGCCTGTTCATTTAACCCTTATTAACGGAAATCAAATACTATTTTTCCTACTTTTATGATGTTATTTCGAATAAAAACTGTACTTTTGCATATATAAGATGTAAATATAAAAATAATGATAAAAATGGAAACAAATAATACAAAACAACATATAGTATGACACGATGATGCCATTATCAAGCAACTCGACGAGTGCCGTGAGTATCATGCATTGGCCATAAAACACGCATAATTATGCATCAAGACCAGGAAAAACATAAAGATATCCCCCCAGCCTGCCAGCTTCAAGCAGACTGGGTGGGGGCTGTAATTCTGAAGCAGAATATGTACCCTCAAAGGTGAATTATGTAGATTACAGCTATAATATTCAAACATTTCCAGTTAAAAAGGGTTAATATTTTACATTTTTATTTATTTTTTACTATATTTGCACCCCAAAAGAGATATGTCTAAATAATATTCATTCTAATCTAACATCAGCTTATGCAAAAAGAAGCAAGAAAGCAGCTGGGTGTGATTGGAGCAGCAATGCTTTTGCCAATGTCAGTATTGGCAGCAAATAACAGTTTTGTTGGAACAACAGGCATTGCAGGTTCCTTGACCCCCCCAGAAAAGTCTGAAAGCGTTTTCAACGCTACGCAGCAGGCAAAGCACCAGCGTATCACTGGTATCGTGTTTGACGAAACAGGTGAACCTGTTATTGGCGCTACGGTTGTTCTGAAGAACAACTCGAAGCAAAGTACCGTAACCGACATGAATGGTAACTTCGCACTCGACGTGAATTCAACAAGTGGAGTCATCGTGGTTTCTTACATCGGTTGCCAGACCCAGGAAGTGAAATTCAACGGCAGGCAGCCGCTGACTATTCACCTCAAGGAAAACTCACAGGCTCTTGGCGACGTGGTAGTAACAGCCTTCGGTGCCACCCAGAAGAAGGAAACCGTGGTGGGTTCCGTGCAGCAGGTAAGACCAGAGTCACTGCGAGTGCCATCGGCTAGTATTTCATCATCTTTCGCAGGACGTCTCTCGGGTGTCATCGCTACCCAGAGCAGCGGTCAGCCAGGTGCCAACGGATCAGACTTCTACATCCGTGGTATCGCCACCATCAGTGGTGCCAAGTCGCCTCTCATCGTCATGGATGGTATGGAGATTTCGCAGGACGACCTCAACCACCTCGACCCAGACGTTATCGAGAGTTTCTCTATCCTGAAAGACGCTTCAGCCACCGCCATGTATGGTTCGCGCGGTGCCAATGGTGTGCTCATTATTACTACCAAGAGTGGTCAGGACCTCGACAAGCCGAAGATTTCCTTCCGCGTAGAGGCCAACGTAACCATGCCTACATCCAAACCTAAATTTGTTGACGGTGCCCGATTCATGGAGCTCTTCAACGAGGCTGTTACCAACGAAGGAACAGGTAACACCCTCTACACGGCAGAACAGATTGCCAACACACGCAATCACGTGAACGGCGAAATTTTCCCAGATGTCAACTGGTATAAGGAGATGTTCAAGTCGGCTTCATACAACCAGAAGGCGAACATGAACGTGCGTGGTGGTACCAGCAAGATCGTGTACTTCATGAACCTCAACGTGAGCCATGAAACCGGTATGCTGCGCAACCGCAGTAAGGAGTACTATTCTTACAACAACAATATCGACTACATGCGATATGCGTTCCAGAACAACATCGACTTCAACATGTCGAAGTCGTCGAAGATTTCGCTCCACCTCTATGCCGGACTCGACAACATGCACGGTCCGCTGGCAGGCAGCAACGACATCTCTCGTTCTCTGAACGACCTCTATTCGCAGATGATGAACGCCAACCCTGTGCTCTTCCCTATCTCATATAACAATGAGGGCGACGAGTGGATTCACTGGGGATACCGCCAGCTTGCCAACGGAGGTAACGCCAACCCGATGGCACGACTCGTGAGCGGATATCAGGATTCATTCGCAAGTACCATCAATGCCAACCTGAACTTCGACCAGAAGCTCGACTTCATTACCAAGGGGTTGGGCTTCCACCTGATGTTCTCGTTCAAGAACTGGTCTAAGAGTACCACCTTCCGCTCGCTCAACTACAACCATTACGAGCTGAAGAACTATACCCAGAACGAAGACGGCACCTATACCTACGTGCAGGCTCCTAAGGGCGACCCATCCAAGCCAGTGCTCAGCAACTCGGGTCAGAATGCCGGCGACCGCCGCTACTATGCCCAGGCATACTTCGACTACAACCGAAGCTTCGGCGACCACACCGTAACAGGTATGCTCCTCTGGAACATCAACCAGTATAACTCCAACATCTACGTAGATAATGTGCTCTCGTCACTGCCACAGCGCAAGATTGGTTTCGCAGCACGTGCCACATACGACTACAAGCACCGCTACCTAATTGAGTTTAACGCAGGTTACAACGGCTCCGAGCAGTTTGCCAAAGGCCACCAGTGGGGTTTCTTCCCTTCTGTGGGTCTGGGCTACAACATCAGCGAGGAGAAGTTCTGGGAGCCTATTAAGCAAACCGTTTCCAACTTCAAGATCCGCGGTACCTACGGACTCGTAGGTAACGACCAGTATGGCTACGAGCGCTTCATCTATCGTGAGGACGTATCGCTCACCGGCAAGGGCTCGTTCACCACCGGTTTGCCAGGCAACTATGCAACCTATTCCGGTCCGGGATGGAACCGTCTGCGCAACGAGAACGTATCATGGGAGGTGGGCCATAAGCTCGATATCGGTTTCGACCTGCAGCTCTTCAATGCCCTCGACATCACCGTCGACTGGTTCCGCGAGCGCCGCAGCAACATCTTCCAGCAGAAGCTCTCCATACCAAACTATCTGGGTACAGCCAGCACCAAGATCTACGGTAACCTTGCCGAGGTAATCAACAAGGGTGTGGACCTGGCAGTGAACTACAGCAAGCGCATCAACAAGGATCTCTCAGTACAGTTCCAGGGAACATTCACCTACAACAACAACGAGATTTCCGTTTACGACGAGGCACCGGGCAAGCGCGATGCCATGAAGAGCCTGGGCAAGAACGTGAACACCGTATGGGGTTACGTTTCCGACGGACTATACATTGACAAGGCAGACGTCGCCAACAGTCCAACCTCCACGCTTGGCAACATCGCCATCGCTCCTGGAGACATCAAGTATGTGGACCAGCCAGACCGCGATGGCAAGTACGATGGCCGCATCACATCCGACGACCAGGTGCCACTGGGCGTAAGCGTTCCTAAGATCATCTACGGTTTCGGACCATCAGTAGGTTACAAGAACTGGGACTTCTCCGTATTCTTCCAGGGTCGCGGCAACGTGGCACTGATGCTCAGCGATATCCAGCCATTCGGTTCATCCTATCGCCGTGGCGTACTGAAGTTCATCGACGAAGACCACTGGAGCCCGGACAACCAGGATCCGAATGCGAAGTATCCACGCCTCACGGACAACTACAACAACCACAACACAGTATCATCAAGCTACTGGTTGCGCAACGGTAGATTCCTGAAGCTGAAGAACGCAGAAATCGGTTATACGCTCAAGAACATGCGATTCTATGTCAACGGAACCAACCTGCTCACCATCTCACCTTTCAAGGAGTGGGATCCAGAGATGGGCGGTGGCAACTACACCACCAAGTATCCGACACAGATGACAATCAATGTAGGTGTTCAACTCACATTAAATTAAAGAAGATATGAAAATACTCAATAAAGCATTCATAGGCTGCTTGCTCGCTGCGGGTTTCACGATGACATCGTGCGACTATCTTGATGTGATTCCTGCCGAGACAACCACTGGCTCCGACATGACCAAGGACCGCCAGGCAGCCCTCAACTATCTGTACTCCTGCTACGGATTCCTGCCAACCCCTAACGCCGGAGCGACTTCGCTCGACTTCCTTACCGGAGACGAGGTGGTGACAGCCTTCGAGCATGAGACATTCGCCGCATTCCCTAAGGGCAACTATTCAGCCTCCTCCCCAGTGATCAGCTACTGGAACACCCTGTATCAGGGTATCCGCCAGTGCTACATGTTCCAGGACGAGCTGAACAAGACCGGCAACTTCAAAGGACTTGCCGACAAGGACCGCGAGGACTACAAGGCACAGGTTACCTTCCTCATCGGATACTACCACTTCCTGCTTTCCCGCTGCTACGGTCCTATCATCCTCGTTCACCAGACACCAGACCCGATGCTTCTGCCATCCGACTATCAGGGCCAGGAGCCTTACGACGACTGCGTGAACTTCATCTGCGAGAAGTTTGACGAGGCAGCCAAGGGTCTGCCTGCTACCCGCACCGGTTCACAAGCCAACGAGTTCGGCCTTGCCACCAGCGTGGCAGCCAAGGCGATGAAGGCAAAGATGCTGCTCTATGCCGCATCCCCACTGTTTAACGGCAACAGCAAGTTCTATTCCGACTTCAAGGACAAGGAGGGCAACGCCCTGATGCCGCTGACCTACGATGAGAGCAAGTGGAGCAAGGCAGCCGCAGCCTTCAAGGATGCCATCACCGCTGCCGAATCAGCAGGCTACCACCTCTACGAGCGTGGCGACTGCAAGCTCAACAAGAACGGCTATCCTGCAGACCCACACGTACGTGCCCTGCGCTACACCATCACCGACTACTCGGCAGAAGATGAGAAGGCAGGAGCCAACTCAGAGGTAATCTGGGCAGACTCTCGCGACGAGGGTGCCTACGGTATCCAGAACAAGAGTGTGCCATATGTCTATGGTGGCAACGGTGGCTGGAACGGTGTGGCTCCTACCATTGCCATGCTCAGCCGCTTCTACACCAAGAACGGTCTGCCTATCGATCAGGACAAGACCTTCGACTATGCCGACCGCTGGGAGCCTGTAGAGGTGGATGAGGCTCACAAGGATGAGGCATATCCAGGCCGCAAGACCCAGAAGTTCAACCTCGACCGCGAGCCTCGCTACTATGCATGGGTTGCCTTCCAGAACGGTTACTACGAAATTCTGAGTGCATCCAACAACGGAGCCTACAGCAGCGACAAAAACTACACGCTTACTTCCGACAACACCCATGGACGCCTCATCTGCGACTTCGTGCTCGGCGGAAACTGCAGCCGTGGTGTTAATGCCGACTCAAAGCGTACCGGCGACTACTCGCCTACAGGCTTCCTCAACAAGAAGTTTGTGAACCCAGATCTGGTGAAGTCCAAGACTGGTTGGGAGCACACCAATACCCCTTGGCCGCTCATCCGACTGGCAGAGCTTTACCTGGGTTATGCCGAGTGTCTTGCCGAAACAGGCGACCTGACCAATGCCCGCCTCTACCTAGACAAGGTGCGCACCCGTGCCGGATTGCCAGGCGTGAAGGAAGCTTACGAGCAGTTTGGCAAGGACCCATCCAAGGCTACCACCAAGGAAGGCTTGCGCGACATCATCCGCAACGAGCGCATGAACGAGTTCTATCTCGAGAACCAGAACTTCTGGGATATGCGCCGCTGGCTGCTTGCCGAGAAGTACTTCAACGTGAAGGCGAAGGGTCTGAACATTGATGCCGAAAACATCAACGACTTCAGTGAGGTGAAGGAAGTAGTATTCGAGCGTAAGTTCCAGTCGCCGATGAACTATCTGATGCCAATCCCATCAGCCGACATCAACCGAAACGACCACGTGGTACAGACTCCGGGTTATTAATTTTAAGCATTGTAACAAATAAAAAGACACAATGATGAAAAAGAATATCATAAAAATGCTTGCGGCTGTGGCCCTTGTCGGCACAATGGCAGCATGCTCTGATGACGACAAGACTGCACCGGCAGTGAACATCGAAGAGCAGACCGTCACCATCGACAGCAACCAGCCAGGCAAGGTGGTGTTCCACTGGACTACTCCAGAGAACGCAGACTACTATTATATTAAGGTGGCTTACGATGACCCTGCAAAGGGTCACCGCGTGCTCAACGCCAGCGCTTATGCCGATTCCCTCATGATCGACGGACTCTTTGCCAAGTATGGCGAACTCGCCTACACATTCACGGCAGTGAGCAGAGACGGCGGCGAGAAGGTGCTCTTCACCAAGAATGCCAAGGCCGGCTACGTGCCTGCCGACATCAAGGACTACGAGGTGGGACCTATCAGCCTGACAGAGGCACAGCTCTGGACCGACGACCAGGAATCAAGCGAGGGTCCTATCGCAGCCCTCATCGACGGCAACAACGGCACCTACTTCCACATGAGCTGGAGTGCTCCAACTCCATGGCCTCACTACATCCGTGTAGACCTGGGCAAGAAGGTGAAGGGCGTATCGTTCTGGTATAAGGGCCGTAACAACGCCAACAACGACAACCCTAAGCACATCACCATCTTTGCAAGCAACAAGGCGGGCGACACCCCTACTGCTGCCGAAGCATGGAAGATTGGTGAATTGGGTAGCGATGTGCTGCCGAAAGGCACAGCTCCGGAATATACATCTCCAGGTCTGTTCAGCACAACAGATGATTTCCAGTATCTCTGGCTTCAGATTGACGAAGCTTATTCCGGCAGCCAGTGGATTGCTATGGCCGAGCTGAGCATCAAGGAAATGTCCCGTTCCATCTACGATCCAGAGAACGAGCCAATGAAGTAGAGAAGAAACTTTCAAAGGGTATTCAAGATATTCAATAATGCCTTGAAAGAACAAAAATGTATGAAGGGGGGGGGTGTGTCATAAGTCTATGGCGCACCCTTTTCGTTTTTTCTCCTTTTCCCAGATACGGAATTGAAAAAAACGTTTTTATTTACAACAAAGCCCAAACTTTCACAAGCTCGGGCTTTGTCTTTCCGCAAAAAATGTGTATCTTTGCAGAAAACTTCTTTAAGTATGGCAAAGATACAAATAAAATCTGAAACTCGGCACGAATTGAGCTTTTTTCCTAACTCTTTCGATGATTATGTGCCAAAAGACAGCAAAGTTCGTATGGTGGATCGTATTGTTCGCAGTATGGACATCAACCCTCTCATGGATACCTATGATGGGATTGGTGCTCCTCCTTACAGTCCGAAGATGCTTCTAAGTTTAGTTGTTTTTGCCTATATCAATGGCGTTTATTCCTGTCGTGGCATAGCGGACGCACTTAAATACGATGTTCGCTATATGTGGATTTGTGGAGGCAAGCGACTGTCTTTCGCGACCATCAACCGCTTTAGAACCAATCATATGATAAAGTGCATCGACTTCTATTTTGATGCAGTCGTCTCCATATTGGCTGAAAAGGGCGTGATTAGTCTGGAGGAACAATATGTTGATGGCACTAAGATAGAGTCGAAAGCAAACAAGTACACGTTTGTATGGAAGAAGACCGTGGAAAAGAACAGGGCTAAGCTCTTGGAAAAGACCTCTGCTGCATTGGCTCAGATAAAAGAACAAATTCGCCTGAATGGCGGGAGTGACATTAGGGAAGAAGACAGCGAGCCAGCCACTTCCGCCAAGGATGTAGAGAGAAGTGCACGTTTGTGTGAGAGGCAAGTGAAGAACCTTCCTAAGGCAAAGCTTACAGGAAGAGAGAAGCAAAAGCTAAATACTCAGATAGATCACTTGTTCAAAGCCTCGGACAAACTGCGCGAGTATGAAAAATCACTGGATATACTGGGCGAGAGAAACAGTTACTCCAAGACTGATCCCGATGCGACCTTCATGCGCCTCAAGGAAGATGCCATGAACAATGGGCAGACAAAGCCTGCCTATAACCTTCAAATTGCGACAGAGAATCAATATTGGACGAACTTCGCCCTTTATCACAATCCAACGGACACCCTGACCTTCAAGCCTTTTTTGGATAAGTACAAGAAAAGATATGGAAAGCAATCCAAGAGCGTCACTGCAGACTCAGGATACGGATCAGAGGAGAACTACGAGTACCTGGAGATGGAAGAGATGGTGGGTTATGTAAAGTACAACTGGTTCCACAAGGAACAGCATAAGCCTTCCTGCTACTAACGTCTGAAGAGGGCTTGAAACACAGAAGCCGGCGACCGATAGAGCCAGAAGCTGTATTTGGGCAGATGAAGGCGGATATGCATTATAAGCGATTCAGGCATTTTGGAATGGACAAGGTTTACATGGATCTAGGATTGTTCGGAATGGGATTCAATTTGAAGAAATATTTGGGTATAAAACGATAAAACTCAATTTTGGTTGTTTTATCGTCAGGGATAACTATGCCTTTTTGTGAACTTTTGGGCTATTTACATTGGAGAAAGCCGAAAAAGTAAAGTTTATAGACGACAATGATAGGACCTTCTTTTGGAGATAGATTGTGAATCTATCGATTTATGCCATAAATTACACAAAAGAGGGCATGTCACAGGTTTATGACACACCCCCTTTTTATTTTACTTTCAGTTTTACTTATTGAAACCTGTAATCTCTACGTATGGAGCCTGACCTCTGCCATCCTCATCACGATAAGATACCTTGATCGTCTTGCACTCGTTCGGCATCAGACTGAAATAGTTATCGCTGTAGATAACAGGGAGAATCTGCTCACCATCACCACCCTTCAGGTTCAGACGAACCAAGAGGGCAGGTACATTGCCGGTATTGCGGATCTCAACCTCGCCAACCCACTCTTCGCCCTGCTGAACGAAACGCTTGCCGCTGACAGCAACCTCTGCCTTTGGCAACTTAGAGAGTGCCTGGAGATTGTCCTCTTCCTTACCCATCACATAGAAGTTGTCTGAAACCACCTGGTTGTTCTGCTCCAGAGTCAACTTGATGTAGTAAACCTCCTCATCCGGATTACTTACGCTAACGGCATCGAGAGTCTGGTCTTCCGCCACATTCACTTCCTTACTCTCCTCCTTGATCATCTTTCCGTACATATCAAAGATCTGAGCCTTGGCAACCAAGCCATTCTTGGCACCACCAGCAAAGTTGACCACCTCGGCAACCTTCTTCACCGGGTTGTACTGGATATGCAATGGTTCGCAAGCCTTCTTCACACCAAAGTAAGCGGCGGTTGGCTCAAAGTAATAATCGTAGGTACACCAAACCATGCTTGGCCAGCAGGCATGACTCATCCAGATGAGCAAACCAAGACGGTCCTGCAGAGAAGACTCGTACATCGCACGGTAGCCATCATAGTTAAGCCACTGTGCCCACTTGGTAAACTGCTCAGCACTCTGAGGCTTGCCATATCGCTTCTCCATGATGTTGTTGAAAGATTCACCACCCTGGGCGCCCTTCAATGTATAATCATGCTGTCCCCAAGCATCGCTCTGTGGCCACAGATGCTCCGTTTCCAGCATTCTGCTCAGAGACTCGAAGGTAGGCACATTCGGCATACCACGCTCTGAATGCAGCTTATGGCTCTGATTAGCGAAGTAGAAAGATGGTGACTTCATCTGGTAAGGACCATGACCGCTCACACCCAGGTCGGCAGAGCTAGGAATATAACCCAACTGTGGATGGATATCCTTGACCTGCTCTCTCAGCACCTTGTCGATGGATGCAGGAGGGAAGCCCTCGTTTCTACCGCAATAGATACCGATACAAGCATGGCTGCGGATGCGGGAGATGTAATCGGCAGAGTTCTCGAGGAACATCTTGTCGTCATCAGGATCCGGTCCGTCCCATGGGTTAGCCAACCAGAAGTCCTGCCAGATCATGATACCATACTTATCGCATGCCTCATACAGTTCCTCATCACCAATCTGACCTACCCAGTCGCGAATCATATTGTAGTTCATCTCCTTATGGTAGCGAACGGCAGTATCGTATTCACGTCCACGGTAGTTGAGGTTGGTCTCAGAGAATCCCCAGTTACCACCCAATGGATTCAATCGCTTGCCATTGATGTAGATCTTGGTCTGGGTACCCAGGTCGGCATAGCTCATCTGGCGGATACCCGCCTTATAGTTGACCTCAGAGATTACCTCGCCTGAAGCCTTATCTGAAACCTTGAAACCGGCATCATATAAATAAGGTGAACCGTAGCCGTTAGGCCACCAGAGATTCATGCGTTGGTTCTTGAGCTGAGGATAATCAGCTGGAGCGAAAGCCACCTCACGCTTCTCGTTTGGCTGCAGGCTAATCTCCTGCTCGAACTGGATTTTGCCGATAAAACCGGAAAGCTTCACGGTCTTAGCCACGGCATCTGCATTCTTCAGGAAGACAGATGGAGTCATGGTTGCCAATGTATCCGGCAGATTCAAAGTAGATGTTACCAGCGGATCGGAAACGCTCACACCGTTATCATGGGTGAGATAGACATCATTCCAGATACCGATTTCACGACCTGGGGTATTGGTAATCCAGTCCCAGCCGATAGATGCGTGGAAGGTAGGGTTATCAGCACCCAACTCACCACCATTGAGGTCGGTATTCTGGAGATTTTTCTGCTTCACCACGCCGAAGTGGGCATTCTTGATGACATGCACCTCGAGCTTGTTGGCACCCGTCTTCAACTTCTTGGACACGTCGATGCGAGAGCGGATAAAGGCACCATCGATTCTGCCAATCTTCTCACCATTCAGGAGGATATCCGCCTTCCAGTTGATACCATCGAAGTTAAGATAGGTATGCTGGTTCTTGTTGGCAGATGGCTGATGGTTGATGGTAGTACGATACCAGAAATCAGAGTTGAAGAACGACTCGGAAATCTGTCGCATATTATCATCGTAGCGGTTATCAGGCACCGCACCGATATTCATATAGCTGGTGAGCACGGTACCAGGAACGGTAGCCTGAATCCAGGCATCACTTCCCTCACGGCGCAGCTGCCACTGGTTGAGCATCTGCTTGCCATCCTTAGAAGCCAAAGTGTTGGCTGCCTCGGCACGCAAACCGCCCTTACCCATCACCTGCATCTCTGACAAGGCATAGCGACCAGAAGCATCCGGCTGGGTAAGCAGCAATCTCACATATCTGCCATGACCCTTGCAAGCCACCTTCTCGGTCAAGCCCTTCTGCTTCTGCTGACCCAGGGTAGCAATATCACTCCAGTTTCTGGCATCACAGGAAACCTGAATCTTGCCCTGGCGAGCCTTGTTGACCCAGAAGAGATTCACCTGATCGAAATCAGCCACAGTACCCAGATCTACATAGAGCCACTGGGCATTCTTTGCCAATTCTGACTTCCATACACTGGAGAAGTGCATGGATGGACGCCATGAAGTAGTATTTTCGATAAGTTTGACGCGCCACCACGCAGCACCCGGCATCGTAAATTCGATGCGAACATGCTCGTAGTTGCCCGTTTTCTTCAAAGGAATGGAAACTTTCAGCTTGCGGAGCGGCAGGCGCACCACATCCTGGAACTTGTTTGGGTCGGAACTTACCTGCTGCTTGGTAGCCTCACCAGGAAGTCCGGTGCCTTTCTCTTCACCCAGCACCTCCCATTTCGTACCATTGTGTGAACCCATCACACGAATCACATACCCCTGAGTAGCCTTGTCCTGATAGTAAGCCAATTCACCTGTAAACTTCAGATTTTTGAGGTTTACCTTCATGGCTTCCCAATTGAACTCAGCAAAAGCCTTCTCGCCCTTGATATACTGACTGGTGACCGTGTTGCCATCAATCATCTTCTCCTTGTCACGGTTGGACAACTCGCCTTCATTCGTTCTTACACTCAGGAAGGAAGGAGCCTTGCTGGTGATGATACCATCTGTTACCAGATGACCTGTAAGATTGAAATCGGCATTCGAGGAAGTATATACCATACGGTTCAAGGCGATATTCCTATAGGTATCATCCTTCACCATTTGAGGAGCCGTAAACTGAGATGGGCGTCCCGGATACTGTCCGATACCCCTTGTCCCGGTCTGATCGTCGGCATAAGTCAAGCCCAGAGCCTGACTGAGTAAAGCTATAACCACAACTGCTTTCTTCATTATTTTTTAAGTTTAAGTAATATACTAAGTTTTGTGCAAAGTTACAAAAAAAAATTATACGCACAAATATTTTAAACCAATTTATTTATTCTTGCGTATTTTAGGGCAAAAAAATAGCCAATGCCCTATAAAAACAAAGAAAAAGCGCAACAGGCAAATAGTCTGTTGCGCTTCTATCATAAATTTCAATTAAACTAGTACTCAAGCACACATTTTATCTTAACGGTTCACGATCAACCGTCAACCATCAATTACTCTACGACAATAGGCTTGTACTTTGGAACCAAAGCCTTCATGATGCACCAGCCTACGAGGTAAGCCACACTACAGATGCAGAATACAATCATGTAAGCACCTGGCTTACCATCGAAGCCCATAAAGGTGAAGGCTGAACCCTGACCCTCTGCGTAGGTGAAGAGCATACCGGACCCCTTGTTGATGAGGAAAGAACCGATACCACCCGCCATAGCACCAATACCAGTGATGGTAGCCACAGTTGACTTAGGGAACATATCACCGATGGTAGAATAGAGATTGGCAGACCAAGCCTGATGACCCGCACCGAGCAAACCGATGATGATAGCTGGCCACCATGCACTGTACTCACCCATAGGCTGAGCTATCAGACCGAGCAATGGGAAGCAGGCGAAGATCAACATCGCACGCATTCTACCGATATATGGATTCATACCCTTCTTATCTACAAAATAGGTTGGCAAGTAACCGCCACCAATACTCAATACCGTAACAATCGCATAAAGAGTGAAGATGAGGGCAATACCCATACCAGAGTCTGAAGAGTAACCATACTGGTCAGAGAAGTAAGCTGGCGCCCAGAAGAGGAAGAACCACCATACACCATCGGTCATCAACTTACCCACGATGAACGACCAAGTCTGGCGATAGCTGAAGCACTTGAGGAAACCGATTGTCTTCTCCTCTGAAGCCTCTGCAGTCTCAGCTTTCTCAGCCTCAGCATTTACCTTCTCTAAATCTTCATCCTGCTCAATGTAAGTAAGCTCAGCCTTGTTTACATACTTGCTCTGAGAAGGCTTCTCATAAAGCCACACCCAGAGCCCCATCCATACATAACCGAGCACACCGATGATGATAAAAGCCCACTCCCAGCCCATGCTGCGAGCCAACAACGGAATGGTAGCTGGTGCTGCCAAGGCACCTACAGATGCACCACTATTGAAGATGGCTGTAGAGAAAGCACGGTCTTTCTTTGGGAAATACTCAGCGGTTACCTTGATGGCTGCAGGGAAGTTACCTGCCTCACCCACAGCAAGAATCAAGCGGCAAGAGAGGAACAACCATACACTGATGGTGGCGATAGCTACAGCTGCATCACTGCCAGCCTGTACCATGCGGAGTGCCTCGATAGAATCGTAACCCTCGATCTGCATAGCTACCCAACCGCAACCTGCGTGCATCACAGCACCGGTTGACCATACGAAGATGGCAATGAGATAACCCTTCTTGGTACCCATCCAATCCACGAACTTACCTGCAAAGAGGTTGGCGATGGCATAGAAGATGGAGAAAAGACCGGTAATCGTACCGTAGTCGTCATCAGTCCAGTGGAATTTTGGAGCGATGAAGTCTTTCCATGTTAATGACAGAACCTGGCGGTCCATGTAATTGACTGTGGTGGCAATGAAAAGCAACGCACAGATTACCCAACGGAAGTTGGACATTTTACTTGTTGAAATAGGACTCATTTGTCTCAGTTTTTAAGCGTTTTGGTAGGATAGGTCTGATGAGCGCAGGCACTGTTCATATAGAACTTAGCAGGCTTGGCAGCATCCTTGCTGCTTACCTCGATGCTCTTGGCACCACGACCTACATAGAGAGCCTCCTGGAAACCAAGAGTATATTTCTTGCCATCTATGGTAACTGTTCCCTCGCCACCGATATTGATGAAACCCAACTCACGGTTGTCGAGCAGATTCTTCTGATCGTTTGGCTTATCGGTATAAAGCGGAACGATAGAAGTGAGCTTCAAAGGAGCGGTTGTTGGCTCTGCACCACCGATGAGGAAACGGTCGAACATAGTGTAGGTCCAGTTTACCTCACCTGGAGCGAACACCTTCTCGATAGCGAACTCGCTGCGGAGCCGCTCGGTTGTATAATGCTTGGCATCCATAGGATTGCTCGCATAACGAACGTTATAGTTAGTGTAGGCATTTTCTGCCTTCACTTCATATCCACACTTACCACACTGGGCAAAAGCCTGACTTGCTGTTAATACCATTGCTGCTAATATTAATGTTAATTTCTTCATTGCTATTTTGTTTTTATATTTTTACCTTTTTGCAGCCTTTTCTTCCTTCACGATGCACTGGCGGTTGAGAACCAGCAGGGCGATGGTGAAAATGGTGAGCACACCCATACCAACGTAATCAGGGCTACCAAACCGATGATCAGTGTCTTCACCACATTACCCTTGGTAAATGGCAAGATCATCGGGAAGAGGTAGAACATACCTGCCAATGATGCCAATGGCAAGAACTGGTTGCCTGGCAGGAAGACGGCGATGGCAAGAATAACCGGAATCAGGATTACCAAGTGCACCCTTGCTTGTTTTTAGATGATTTGTTGGTTGCAAAGATACACTTTTTTATTCATATTCAATACGTTTTAATGGAAAAATTTACGCAAAAAAGAATCCCATCCGAGCTTTTCGGATGGGATTTATCGTTTTTTATACGTTTTTGCACGATTTATTGTCGCCAGCAATGCTTCTTTTCACGCTTAATCCTGGTAATAAACTCTCTTCACTCGGTTGCTAATGGTGGTCAGCACTTCGTAAGGAATTGTCTCCAGAATATCACTCAACACCTGAACAGGAAGATGCTCGCCGAAGATTTCCACGCTATCACCTTCCTTGCAGTTGATGCCGGTGACATCGATCATCGCCACATCCATACAGATGTTGCCTACATAATCTGCCTTCTGACCATTGACCAGACAGTAGGCGTGGCGATTGCCGAGACGGCGGTTCAAGCCATCAGCATATCCGATAGGAATGGCAGCGATGACACTGTCCTTATCAAGGATGGTCTTGCGACTGTAGCCCACACTATCGCCCGCCTTCACGTTGTGCATCTGGAGAATGGTAGTCTTCAGGGTGCTCACGCAGTTGATGGTCTTGTTGTTGCGGGAGTTGATGCCATAGAGTCCGAGACCCAGGCGGCACATATCCAACTGGCGCTCCGGGAAGTGCTCGATACCTGCCGAATTGCAGATATGGCGCAAGATCTTATGGTCGAAGGCAGCCTGCAACTGTCGGCTTCCCTTATCGAAGAGTTCAAACTGATGGGCAGAGAAATCATCGAAACTATCGTCATCGCTTCCCACGAAGTGAGAGAATACGGAACGAGGGATGATGGCATTCTGATGCTTCAGCTTACCGATAAGCTCCTCCATATCGTTTTCAGGATCGAAGCCCATACGATGCATACCGGTATCGAGCTTGATGTGAACAGGGAATCCGGTGACACCCTCCTTCTCGGCAGCCTTGATGAGCGCATCGAGCAATCGGAAAGAATACACCTCAGGCTCCAGGTCGTAATCGAACATGGTCTTGAAGGCTGTCATTTCCGGATTCATGATCATGATGTTGCTGGTGATACCGTTCTTGCGAAGGGTGACACCCTCATCGGCAACAGCCACAGCCAGATAATCTACACGATGATCCTGCAGGGTCTTGGCAATCTCTACTGCTCCGGCACCATAGCCATCCGCCTTGATCATGCAGACCAGTTTGGTTTCCGGCTTCATGAAGGCACGGTAGTAGTTGAGGTTGGCAACCACCGCATTCAGGTTGACCTCGAGGGTGGTTTCATGCACCTTCTGCACCAGCAGTTCGGTAAGCTGATCGAAACCAAACTGGCGGGCACCCTTCAGGAGGATGACCTCATCGCGGAGGGAGGCAAAGACCTCACTATTGATAAACTCCTCCACATTCGGGAAGAAGAACTTTTCTGAAATCTGAATCGTATCATGCTGTTTGCAGAGTTCCGGACCGATACCGATGAACTTCACTACGCCACGCTTGCGGGCAAGATCGCTCACCTCTTTATATAGAGCCTCAGGAGTCTGACCGCTCTGATAGATATCGCTCAAGATCAAAGTATGGCGACGGCCACGATGATCAGGACGGCGGTTCATGAAGTCGAGAGCGATGTCGAGTGAGTTGATATCGCTGTTGTAACTGTCGTTGATGAGTGTACAGCCATGCTGACCCACCTTTACCTCCAGTCGCATCGCAACCGGTTCGAGCAGTGCCATACGCTTGTCGATATCCTCGGCAGAGAGTCCGATCTTGGAAGCGACAGCAGCACAGATGATGGAGTTCTGGATGGAAGCATCATCAATGAAAGGAATGGAGAAGCTATCCTCTACACCTTTATATATATAGGTGATGACGCTCACGCTCTGCTGCTTCTCTATCTTCTTGACATAGAAAGGAGCCTCAGGGTTCTTGAGCGACCAGAAGAGTTTCTCGCCTTTATAATCAGGATATTTAGCCACCACCTTGGTAATCACCTCATCATCGCCATCATAAACCACGGTTTCAGCATCATGGAAGAGGATGAGCTTCTCACGGCACTTCTCCTCCAGGGAAGAGAAGTTCTCCTGATGGGCTGAACCCACATTGGTAAGAACGGCGATGGTAGGCTGGATGATGTCACGGAGGGCAAGCATCTCGCCAGGCTGACTGATACCCGCCTCGAAGACACCTACCTGGGTCTGCTCGTTCATCAGCCAGACAGACAATGGCACACCTATCTGGGAATTGTAACTGCGAGGGCTGCGGGTAACGAACATGCTTGGCGAGAGCAGCTGATAGAGCCACTCCTTGACCATCGTCTTGCCGTTGGAACCCGTAATACCCACGATAGGGATATTGAATTCATCACGATGGCGTTCAGCCAGACGCTGAAGAGCCTCCAGCGTATTGACCACCTTCAGGAAGTTAGCCTCCGGATAATCAGAAGCATAGCCCTTAGGGACATCAGTTACCACAAAGTTTTTCACACCTCTGCGATACAGTTCAGGGATGTAATTATGACCATCATTGCGCTCAGACTTGAGTGCAAAAAACAGAGTTTCCTCTGGGAAACAAAGAGAACGACTATCGGTCAGGATAAAACCGATGTTGGTATCATTGTCTCCATAGCGACGCGCACCTATCAGTGTGGTTACCTTTTCAATAGTATATGTCATTGTCTTAATACTTTAAATGTTCTACATTATGCTTTTGGGCTTTCAGCCCGCCACTAACCCATATTTTTTCTCGAACCATCTTTTCCTTTCTTCCGTTCTGGCGATGAACTTCTGATGTTCCTCGCTATCGGGGTTGAAGGGCTTGTGGCCGAGGGCTTCCCGGATGGGACGCCAGTCTTCCAGGAACTGCTCGGCAGCCTTGCCGAAATAGGTTTCCCGGAATTTCTCCCAGATATATTCTACTGCCTGATCGCTCGGATGCAGCATATCTTCCTTGTAGAATCGGTAATCACGAAGTTCATCGTTCATGATTTCGTAAGCTGGAAAATAGCTCAACACACCAGGATTCGCCTTCACCAAGCGGTCTGCAGCCAACTGAAGCGTAGCCTTCGAAAGCTGACTTCCATGATAGCCGTATTTGGCATAACGGATGGGGCTTACGGTGATGATTACCTTTTCAGCTTTCAGCAAATCAATCGCCTTTTGCAGATACGCAGCACATTCCTCTACACTCAGTTTCCTTTCCTCGAAAAGGCGCTGGGGGCGCTTCTGGCAGTTATCCACAATCTCGCCCGTTTCCTTCAGAATATACACGTGGTTCGTACCCAACGTAAAGACTGCCACACGAGGATGCACCTCGGCGCATTTCTCTACCGTATGGAGAATGCTTGCCGGATTATACATTACACCGAAAGGATTCACCGTGGCACGGAAGCGATTCTCCACGAATCGGCGACCCAGATTGTCGGCAAAGCAACTACCCACGAAGAGCATCTGCTCTGCCGGCTGTATCTCGAAGTCGGCCTTCGGAATATCAATTTCTGTTCGAAACAGCATCTGTCTTCTTGCGCTTTTTGATTTCCACTCCTATACCTATTATAATAAGGAGTACCAGAACACCATAGCCGATATAAGCTACCATCTCTGTATTCTTGAGCGACTGAGGATGGAAATCGAGTACCACCTTGTGGTTGCCCGGTTTCACGTTGATGGCACGGAGGATATAATCCACACGTCCCAGTTCTACAGGCTGACCATCTACGGTAGCAGTCCATCCAGGATAGTAAATCTCAGAGAAGACGATGACGCCCCCCTTGCTCGACTTCACCTCGTAGGTGAGGTTGTTTGGCTTATACTGGATCATCTTCACCACCGAAGTATCATCCTGCTTCACGCTCTGAGCCAGCTGCTCCTTGAACTTGGCATCAGCCACTGCCACATGGCGGAGGTTGACCTTGCCCACGCCATCAATCTCCTCGTTGGCATTGTTGACATACTGCACCTCATCCACAAACCAGGCATTGCCGTAGGCGTATGGATTCTGTACAGGAACCGTCTGACCGCCCTGCAAAGGCAGGATGAAATATTTTGTATTGAGCATGTTCAATACAGGGAAGATACTGTCACCATTCACCTTAGTCATATCGCCACCAGCCTCAGCCACAGCCTTCATCGTCTTCTGCATCTCAGGAGCGATATGTGCATCAATCATCTCCTGATAGCGACGGAGCTTGGCAGGATGATAACCGCCGATGCTCTTGTGGTAATAAGAGGTCTCGTTCTCATTGAAGGTATTGGAAGCGAGATTGAGCACACGGTAATCGAGCGCCTTGTCGCGGCAGATAATCTTATCGGTCTCCGTCATCTGCTGAGGAGTATCGCGCACGTTCTTATCTACGAACATATCATCGTAGAGATAACGCTTGTTCACCATCCACATATCTACGAGACAGAGCACTGCGATGCCGGCAATCATATACTCAGCACCCAGCTTCTTCATCTTGTAAAGCAGCAGGAAGGCTGAGCCGATGACGATGACCCAGAACGAGCGCCAGCAATCGGAAGTAAAGATGCTCTTGCGAATCTCGATGAGATTGCTCATAAGCGGTCCCTGGTATTCTGCCGGCAACTGCTGCAACGCCTGAGTTTCCTGAACGGAAATGAAATCAGGGAAGAAAACACCCGGCATCAGGGCAAAGAGCAGACAGAAGCCTGCCGTCAGACCAAAGCTGGCATATACCAGCCTGATCTTGCTGGTGAGTATCTCCGGCTCATCGATGATTTTCTTCAAAGCCATCATGGCAAGCAACGGAATGGTGAACTCGGCTATCACGAGGATAGAAGCCACCGTTCGGAACTTGGCATACATCGGAATGTAATCAAGGAAGAAATCGGTGAACGGCATGAAGTTTCTACCCCAGGAGAGCAGGATGCTCAGGATGGTGGCAGACAGCAATGCCCACTTCATCGGACCCTTGACAATAAACAAACCGAGAATGAAGAGCATACATACGAATGCTCCTACATATACAGGACCGCTCGTACCAGGCTGGTTGCCCCAGTACTGTCCGAGCTGCTGATAAATCTGCACGAAGTTAGGATCCGCCTTCTCCATCGCCTGCGTATTCTGGGCGAGAGGTACGGAAGCACCACCCTTGGCATCAGGAATCAAGAGCGTCCAGGTTTCATCAATACCATAGCTCCACTGGGTGATATAGTCTCTATCCAAACCACTGCTGGTCTGGTTGGCAGTATTCTTCTTCACCAGTTCGCTCTTTCCACGCATGGTTTCCTGACCATACTGCCAGGTATGATACAGGTTGGAGAGGTTGAGCGAGATACCGATGAGGGCACCCACGACACATACCGCAGTCGCCTTGCCGAAGCGGGCGAGTTCCCCCTTCTTGATGGCATCTACCAGGAAGGCAATCACCATGAAGAGGATGATGAAGAGATAATAATAGGTCATCTGCACGTGGTTGGCATTCACCTCGAAAGCCGAGAATATGGCAGTGAGGAGCAGACCTTTCAGATACTTACCCCGATAAGCCAGTACCACACCCGCAATCATAGGAGGCAGATAGGCCAAAGCCCATACCTTCCAGATATGACCTGCAGCAATGATAATAAAGAAGTAGGATGAGAATGCCCAGATGATGGAACCCAGCGCCGCCAGCGATTGTCGGAAATCGAAGGCACGGAGCATGATATAAAAGCCCAGGAGATAGACAAACACATACCATACATAATCAGGCAACCACAGATGATAAGCCTTCGTTACCTGGCTGAGCACCTGGGTACTGCCGTACGAAGGCGACATCTGATAGGTTGGCATACCACCAAACACAGAGTTGGTCCAACGGGTTGTCTCGCCAGTCTGCTGTTGGAAAAGCTCCTTCTCATGTCCCAATCCCTTGCTCGCCGCCGAGTCGTGTCGGAACAGAATTCGTCCGTCCATGTCGGCAGGCATGAAGTACACGAAAGAGATCACTGCAAAAACAATCACTACCAGAATATCCAGTAGATACTTCTTCAATAATTTCATCTTTTTCTATAAACGTTTATAATTTGGTGCAAAGATAATGAGAAATGAAGACACTACAAAATAATAGAAGAAACTTTTTACTTTTTTTATCGAAGAAAAGGCGCAATAGGGTTTTCCCCCTATCATTATAGGGATTCTCACGCTGCAAGATGACCGAAAAACCATACCTTTGCACCAGATAATAATTAAAATCACATCAATATGAAAAGAATCGCATTTATCATGATGGCAATACTCCTGGCAGTGATTCCATCAACAGCTCAGAACTATAAGAATAGTAGATATTACAACAAGAAGACGGGACATCTCGACTACAGATACAACCACAGTTATGGTGCTCCATACTTCGGTTTCCGAATCGGTCCGGCATTCACCTACGTGAATTCGGATGATTCCCGTCTGGATGGCGGAGACTGGCAGACGGGCCTCAACGTAGGCGTTGTTGCCGGCATTCCGCTCACGGATACAGCGCCTCTGTATCTGGAGACGGGGCTCTCCTATATAGAAAAAGGTGGCAAGAAAGATCTGGTTTCCGGCAAGAAGATGACCTACGACCTCAACTACCTGCAGATTCCTGCGGTGTTGAAATACAAGTATGATGTAGATGACCACTTCTCCATCCAGCCACAATTCGGCGGTTACTTCGCTGTGGGTGTAGGTGGCAAAATCAAGAACTTTGCCGAGCGAGAGGCCCAGAGTTCCTTCCGCAGCGACAACTTCCGCCGTCTGGATGGTGGTCTGCGCATCGGTTGCGGCATCGGCTACGATATGTTCTATGCCGACCTCACCTACGACATCGGCCTTGCAAACATCTGCCACGACAGTTTTGACAAATCGCATAATGGAGCCCTCTTGCTCAATTTCGGAGTGAATTTCTAATTTTCAAAGCATATTTCCGGCAATTCCATAGATTTATGGGATTGCCTTTTTTGCATCTTACGATTAACCTATTTTAACAAGAATACCTACGTTTGATTAAAGATAAGAAAACAACAATCTGACGCAATAACACCACCACTTTTATCAGAATTAACAGACAAAAAGACGAAAAAAACATCATTTTACTACTAAAAACTAGGTATTTTTAGTATTTTCCCCCCAAAAAGGTACAAAAAAAAATGTTTAATTTTAAAAAAATATTGTATCTTTGCTTTCACAAAAAAGAAACACCCGTATCATTACAAAACAAAGTTTCATGAAAAGACAGAGAGAGAGAAAACAGAAGACGAGTAGTATTCCTAAAAGTATTACTGTAGGATTGGCTACCATAGCGCTCAGCACTGCGCCAGCTAATCTTATGGCAACTTCAGTGAATCATTCTGAGGTATTCAATAATATGACCTTACCTCAAAGCCAAAGTTTAATAGGCTACGTTTACGACCAGGATAAGAACCCGCTTGCAGGTGTAACTGTAAAAGTAGAAGGTACCCAGATCGTAACCGTAACGGATGATGAAGGTCGCTATGCTTTCAGTCAGCCTATCAAACGTGGGGCAAGTATAAAATTCACGATGCTTGGTTTTAAGGCTAAGCATGTGGTTTACAAAGGACAGTCAACCATCAGTCCGATGCTGGAGCCATCTTCTACCTCAGTAGGTGAGGTCGTAGTCATGGCGCGAAGCAATATCAATGCCATAGACTTACGTTCCAAGTCGGGCGTTGTAGAAAACGTTGACATGAAACGTGTAGAGGCAAAGCCTATGATAGATATTGCTTTGGCTTTGCAGGGTGCTGTGCCTGGTCTTGTCGTTACCAACACAGGAGATTTGGGTTCTGCCCCTAAAATCCGTTTACGCGGCAACTCTTCCCTAAGACAGGGCAATGCAACCAACGAACCACTTTATGTAATGGATGGACAGATTATCTCTGCTGAGACTTTTTATAATCTGAATCCTTCGGATATCAAGAGCATGAAAGTGCTGAAAGATGCTACAGCCTGCGCACTCTATGGCGTGAAGGCTGCTAATGGTGTGCTCGAAATTACCTCGCAACGCGGACATTCCGGTGCACCTCTCATCAACTACAACACCAATATGGGTATTACTACCCGTGGTCGTCGTGGTCTGAAGATGATGAATTCAGCAGAAAAGCTGGAATTGGAGAGACTGATTGGTAACGCAGAGACACCAGGCTATCGTTATAGTGAGGACTATTATCGCAAATACTTTGCCAACGACCCAAATTTAGCCAGTATGATAGCTGAAGGACAGAGCAAGCTTGATTCCTTGCGCAATATCAATACCGACTGGTTCAACGAACTATTGCGCAACAGCTTCTACCAGCGCCACAACTTAAGTCTTCGTGGCGGCAATGACCAAACAACTTATTTTCTTTCTGCCAACTATTCTTATCAGGGTGGTCGTATCGAAGGAAATGACAAGCAGCGTATGGGATTCCGATTAAACGTTGACCAGAAGTTGGGCAAGATTGGTTATGCTATGCTGGGCGTGACAGGAGCTTATTCCAAGACCAATACTCCGAACGGTACTGCCAATGACCCATCTTCATTGATTTACGAATTAAATCCTTATGAGCAGAAGACCGGAAAGTTATGGTCTTATCCTGGCCAGACCTATAAGGACTTGATGAATCAATACAGTGCAGAATCTAATGACAAGGAGTTTGGAGTGAATGGAAACATCACCTTGACACTGTTGCCTGGTCTTGACATTGCAGCAGTGGCAGGTATCGACTTTGTCTTAGACGAGTCACACCAGTTTACCCCATCAACCGCATACTCAGAGATGCATAGCGGCGTGGCAGAAGTGGCACGAGGTATTTATTCGAAATCCAAGAATACGACAACCAATATTTCTGCGAATGTACGTGCTACCTATACCCGTACGTTCAATGAAATTCATGACTTCACTTTCAGTGCCAACATGGACTATTATGATACCAATATCGACAACCTCAGCACTACTGGTTATGGTGTTGGAACCATCAACTCAGCAGCAGCCATCAATCAATCCCTTACCGGTACACGCAGGGTAAAGATGAGTGCGCCAAGAGACAAGAATCGCCAGTTGGGTATTGGAGGTGTGTTGGGATATAGTTTGTTGAGTACCTATGATCTCTATGCAACCTATAAGGCCGATGCATCCTCTGTCTTACCTTCCGACAAGCGTTGGAACAAGGCATGGGCTCTCGGTTTGGGATGGACGCCTTCAAATTATGCTTTTCTGAAAGACAACAAGGTGATTTCCCGTCTCAATTTCAAGGGATCCTATGGTATTACAGCCAACCTCAATGGTGTGTCCGTATCGACAACAACAGGAACCTTCTCCTACTCTACCAACACATACGAAGACCAACGTGTTTTGGAGTTGATTTCCTTATATAATAAGAATTTGAAGCCAGAACAGAATAAATCGATAGATTTGGGCATGAGCATGGATTTTTTCAATCGCATCACATTGGATATCAACTATTACAATCGCCGTACAGAGCAGGCATTGCTTGATGTGCCAATCCCTACGTCAGTAGGTTACTCTACTTTGAAGCGAAATATCGGTGTCCTCCAGAATAGCGGTTTAGAAGTAGGTCTGAGTGCAAAGATTATCGATACATACGATTGCCGTTTCAGCATAGGGGCAAACCTTGCCTATAACAACAACAAGGTACTCGACCTCTATTATGCAGATAAGATTTATACCACAGAAGATCAATTGGTACCAGACTATGAGGTAGGCAAATCATACGACATGCTCTATGGACCAAAATCCCTGGGTATAAATCCTCTTACAGGTTATCCTGTATTCCTCTTGCCAAATGGCACGGAGAAACAGGCAACAGAAGCGCTGACAAAAGACGATGTAGTAGCATTGGGACATCTCACGCCTCCTTATTCAGGTACATTCAATCTGAGCTTCTCTTACAAGTCATTCGACTTTGACATGGATTTTTATTACGTTCATGGCGGCATCCAGCGTTTCAATTATTCCTATGTAAGAGACAAGGATAATGTCAACAAGAATGCCGTTGCCGGTCAGACAGATAAGATGTGGTTCAAACAGGGAGATGAGGACAAAATCTATTGGACACCATTCTATACTTCATCTACGGCAGAAGACAACATTGCACTATATCCCAACTCCAGGACAGTAGGCAAGAGCGACTATTTGCGTCTCTCCATGATAAGTATGCGCTATCGTTTGCCATCAGGCACCCTGCAAAAGGTATTGCCATTCTTGCAGTATGCTACAGTGGGCTTCCAGGCTTCCAACCTCTTCACATGGACCTCCTATAAAGAGAGTGACCCAGAGAGCGGAACACTTGCCGGCACAACACAACCAATATATACATTCAATTTGAATCTTACATTCTAGGAAAAATGAAGAATTATATAAATATCATAAAAAAATCACTGGTCTTAGTAGGCAGTACCATGCTTTTAGCTAGCTGTTCACTCAATGTACCCCCACCCGACCAGTTTTCCGACCCTGATGCCATCACAGATGTCAAAACAGGACGTTCTTTACTAACCTCCTGCTATCTGAGTTATCCCCATCAGGAGTATGAGTTTTCTCTTTTGGGTAACGACTTCTGTCCTACCAACCTGGCGGGAAAGGATGTAGAAACCCAAAATCTCTACAATTGGCAAGACAAGAATATCAGTAACCTCTCTTCTACAGTATGGTCTGAATATTACACCTGCATTTCAAATTGTGATGCTCTATTAGAACGTATCGACAAAATAACAAGCGAAACATCAACAGAGCAGAAAGAGAAAGAAGACATCAAGGCAGAGGCACAGATATTGAAAGCCATGTGCTATTTTGACTTGTTACGCATCTATGCTACCGCATTCGACATCAACCCTGACGGAGATGGTGTAATCATCAAGAATATGTTTGGTTATGAAACCAATGCACGAAGCAGCAAGAAAGTATGCATTGATATGATCAATAGTTTGCTGACTGAGGCGGCAAGTGTAAGAAACCAACCAGCAAAAAACGGCTGGTTATCGCAAACTGCAGCCAAATACATGCTGGCAGAAACTGCACTCTATATGGGAAACTACCAAGAAGCAGCCGAACATGCAGATGATGTAATAGCACTAGGCGATGACAGCCAGATTGGTGGCGAGAGTTATTCACGACTGTGGAGAACAGAAAGTTATAGCGGGCGAATCTTTGCCTTCAATACATCCAACAGTTACTACATAGGAATCGAATATGACAGAAAAGATGGCGATTACTATGCCGTAAATCCGGCATTCAGCTTTACAGATAAGGATGTGCGCAAGGAATATACCCTCTATCCCAAAGAACAGAATGGAAAGATGCGCAACCTGATGGGCAAGTACAATATGATGAACAAACAAGGCACCCAGCCAAGTTACATCAACAGAATGCGATTTGCAGGCGCCTACTTCATCGCAGCAGAGGCTTATGCCCGCAATAACAATGAACCAAAGGCTCGAGAACGCATCAACCATTACCTGCAACTGATTTCAGCCAATCCGATAGGAGAAGAAGTAACAGGAGATGCACTGATTGAAGCAATTCTCGCTGAGAAATACAAAGAATTCGTAGGAGAAGGAACCAATTATTTCGATCTCAAGCGAATACATGCCGACGTAAATCGCCTTTCGGTCTGGGGACTGGCTGAAACTGCCAAGATCAAGTCAGATGACTATCGTTGGACATTCCCTATCCCAGCATCCGAATATAAATATAACAACCAGGTGAGCCAAAACGAAAAGTGGCCAATTAACAGATAGTATTAACAATAAAAGAATAGAAAAATGAAGAAAATTACATTTATGCTTTTTTGTGCGCTTGCAATGCTGATTGGTTTCAGCGCATGCAGCAGTGACGACAATGGTGACAATGCTCAGATGACCAACTACGTTTCCATTACAGCAGATGGTAATAGTATCATCAATGAGGATGATGACGAAGAAGTAAAATTCAATATTTTGCTTGCTCACACATTGAAGGCAGATGCAAGTATCAGCCTGTCGCTTCAGGGAAATGATGGAGACATTGCAACAATCAATCCTACTACAATTACTCTGAAGGCAGGAGAAAAGACAGCTTCATTCACAGTAAAATCAAATAAAAAGAGTTCTCTCAGCACACCTTGCATATTGACCGTTTCAGCATCATTCTCTGATAGCAATATGAAATCAGATGGAAAGCCTGCAACTGTAACTATCAATCCAGACTCAGATATTCCTACATTAACAGAGGCTCAACTGAAACTGATTGAAGGCTACAAGAAAAATCTCAATATAGACTTAACCAAGATTCTGGGTAAAGTAAAGGTAAATACCGTTGTAACTTTCAATGATGACGACAAGGCAGATATCAATGACAATAAGGAGACTCGTGCTTTCTCAGGCATAACCATTATCACACTAAGCGATAAGGCAACAGCAGAAAAGCCTGTACTGAAGATGATTTCAAATGCAATGGGCATGACTAACTTCAGTTACGAAATGTTGAGAAAGAAAACGGTAGAAGATTCCGAATACTATACACAGACTCCATATGGCAAGGCTGTAATGGAGAACATCAAGTATGACTTCAACAAGGAAACCTTTACTATGACCCTCGATGGTATCGAAGTTAATGCAGACATGACACTAAGCTTCACAGGCAAGAAGACTAACATTTATGAAGTAGAAATCACAACGGTTCCGTTCGATTATACATTCTCTGCATGGACTCGTCTAAAGGAAATGGCAGATGCAGGCAAAAACTTTATTGTTGACGATGGTGATTCCAAGACAGAAACTCCTGTACAAGACATCATTGCCGGTGGTGGAACATTGAATCCATACGCATTCTTTGACAATACCGACGTTGTTGCCGATGCAGAAAAAACAGAGTATAAGAATATCTTTGTTGTTCCTACCGGCAAGATAGATTTCGCGAATGGAAAAATGACCTTTGCATTCCCTTGGTATCTTGAGAATGCATACGGCTGCCAGAGAGTAGAAGCAACCTATACTTTTGGTAATTAATAGAATAAAAACATCTAATGCCAACAATATGTATAAAATAACAAAACAGACTTTGTTATTTGTAATGCTCATAACCTTTGGTTTATCAGCATTTGCCAATAAAGATAAAGCTATAAACCTTCCACGGGGTACCGTGGAAGGCTACCTTGACAACGGACTTCACTATATCATTATGCCTAATGCATTGCCAAGACATGGCATAGAAATGCGCCTTGTTATGAAAGTGGGCTCTCTGCAAGAAAGTGATCAGCAAAAAGGTGGCGCTCACTTCTTAGAGCATATGTCTTTTTCGGGTACTACTCATTTTCCTCAAGATGCATGGGTTGACTACTTTGAGCGTCTCGGTATGAAATATGGACGCGACATCAATGCTTTCACAGGATTCGACCGCACCATATACTGGCTTTCATTGCCTGTTGCTGATTTCGGAACTCAGGTTATGGACAGCACGCTTCTTGCTGTTCGTGACATTCTGGATGGTGTAGCATTCGACCCACAATCAGTGAATCAGGAACGCGGAGTTATCAAGGAAGAATTGCGCAGTTATGATACCGGAGATGACTTCTATGACCTTAAAATCGGTGATGGAAGATATATCTTGCGTATGCCGCTCGGAACAGAACAGGACATCGAGTCTATCTCACGCGACGATCTGCTGAATTACTATCATCAATGGTATCTTCCCAAGAATGCCTGTCTGGTTATTGTAGGTAATGTGGATGCTCAAGATATACAGAAACGCATCTTGGCAACCTTCAACCAGGTAGCAAAAGGACACCCTACCCCATTGGGCAACTACCCGCTCACCTACAAGAAAGGCATCACGCTCCATGAGGTTAAAGACACTGTAGGTACAAGTTCTAAACTGGAGTTCATTATCCCTCACGAAGGTGTGGTGGCAAATACCATCGCCTCTACAGCTCTCAAGGAGCAATATCGCCTGCTCATGGCGGCTATCAGAAAGAGAATGGCTGCACAGGGTATCAGATGTGATCTCGACGATGCCTGGTATCTTGCCAATCAAAATCATTTCTCTTTTTCGGTAGAAGGTAGAGGAAAACTGGAACTCAAGGAGAAGATGACAAAAGTGCTTAGCGTATTTTCAAATATCGCCAGCAAGGGGTTTGGCAAAGAAGAATTAGCTGACTATATTGCCGAAAAAGTCAACAGGATGTCTGTAGATACTGTAGGATTCCAGTCAAGCAAGTGGTGTGATGATTTTGTTGATTACATCATCGCCGGAGACAGATATCTCACTTGGAACGAAGATATGGAGGAAGTCAGACAATTGGTAAGGCAAACCAGTAGCAGCCAGCTTAAGAAACTTTTCAAAACGATTCTTCAGGAAGGAAACAAATCACTTCTTGTAGCCTATCAGAACAATGCCGGCAAGGAAGAATCTTTTAATGAGAAAGAGTTACTGCAACTATGGCAGCAGGGCTTGAAGAGCCCGATGCCTGCTTACACCTATCAACGAAAGAAGGTAGCAGAAAAACAGCATATTGACATTCCTGCCTGCCTTTCAACCACCCATGCTGATGCCTCCTCTTCTATCGTCAGCAAACGGAAGTACGAGGATATCGGAGTAAAGGAATATCTGCTCCAAAATGGCTTGAAGCTTGTCTTGCGTCCTACAACAGATAAAGACAGCACTATCTATATTGCCATGCACGGACGAGGTGGCACAGGTGATCTCAGCAAGCAGGATTACCCACTCCTGAAAGATGCCGTAAGCTATGTAGATATGGGCGGACTAGCACATATCGATACCGATCTGCTGACCGAGGTGATGCAGGAAGAAGGCTTATCAATGAGCATTGGTATCGACGATTACTGGCATCAGGTACTCGCCTCTGCACCAATCGACAAGGCACAGGAATTAATGAACCTGGTTTATGAGAAAATTACAGCTCCAGGCAAATCATACGAAGATTTCAAGGAGGTCCGAGACTCTGAAATTGAAAGTTGGGGAAAGGAAACCTTGCTCGACAGACTGCTGAAACGTGACACCAACCGTATGCTCTCACGAAGAGTGGACTCACTGGTATGCAATATACCAACGAATAGTGGTATCAAGATTCAGAAAGAAAACTTGTCAAAGCTCAACCTGGATTCAATGACCACCTATTATAAATCACTCTTTGCCAATCCACAGCAAACCACCCTGATAGTAACTGGTAACTTTGCTGAAAATGAGGTATTGCGTACCATTGTCAATACATTTGCACGCTTGAAGACATCCGCTCAGATGACTCGTTTCCAGGACAAGCCAAGCAATATGCCAAAGAGTCCTTACAAAGAGGCTTTTGAGAATGACGTGGAATCACAGACTGTCTTGAACTACATCTATTCGGGCAATTATAAGCCAGGACTTCGCCAGTCGCTGATGCTGAAGCTGATGCGCGATGTCATGCAGAACCGATTGTTGAGCATCCTGCGCGAGAAATTAAACATCGTTTATTCGCCATACGCCGACCTTTACTATGCCGGAGTACCACAAGCCAAATATAATTTCTGGCTCGAAGTGGCTGTCAAGAACGAGAATCGCAATAAGGCTATGCAGGCCTTAGATGAGATTATCAAGGACTTACAGACCAACTGTATCAGCGAAGGCGAATTGAACAAGCTCAAGATGTCGTTCCTCGTTACCAAGCGCAAGTCGCTCTCTGATGATGCACCAGCAGAATGGAAGAATGTTCTCACTACCCTCTTGCATAACGGCGAGAGCTTAGAAGACTTCGACAATTACAGCAACTGTCTGAAAAGCATCACACCTGAGGATATCCGCAAAGGCTTTGAGGACTACGTACGTCCTGAGCGCGCAGCTTTACTCTATAAAGGCACCCCATTTTAAATTACATCAAAACAAGAAAGAAAAATGAAAAAAATATTATGGATAGTCATGCTCATGATGAGCATGACTACCTATGCACAGAAAACACCTGAAATATATCGTATTTTCGATGCCCAAGGCAAGGAAGTAAGTTATGAAAAAATGATCAAGACCGTGTCTGCCACAGATGTTGTATTCTTTGGAGAAATCCACAATTGCGTCATTAGCCATTGGATGGAATTAAAGGTCTTAGAGACTCTTGCCGAAACTAATAAAAAATTGAAAGTAGGTATGGAGATGCTGGAGGCAGATAACCAGCTCATCATCGATGAATATACAAGTAGCACCATTTCTTCCGACCGTTTCGAGGAAGAGTGCCGCCTATGGCCCAACTACAGCACTGACTACGAACCATTGGTCTACTACGCCAAGCGCCATCACTTGCCACTGATAGCAACCAACGTGCCTCGCAGATATGCCAGTGTCGTAAAAGAAAAAGGACTTGCTTTCCTTGATTCTCTTTCGGCTGAAGCCAAGCGCTATTTGCCAAAGTTGCCTATTAAATATGTTGAGAACGAGAACGCCCAGGAAGGTTTTGCCCTGATGGGGTTACTCGGTAAGGCGAAGGGAACCGAACCACAGCTGATGGCACAAGCACAAGCCATCAAAGATGCCACCATGGGATGGTTCATCGCTCAAAACCTCAAGAAGGGTGAACAGATGATTCATTTTAATGGTACTTATCATTCTGATGCCAGAAACGGCATCATCCCTTATCTCCTCGAATATCGCCCTAAAACAACCATTAGCACTATTAGGGCGGTTCGCCAAGAAGAGATTGACAAGATAGAAGAAGACTACCTGGGATTGGCTGATTTCTATATATGTATTACAGAAGATATGAACATGTCGTATTAGGCTTTCCTGTTCACCTTTTCTGCCAAATGAGGCATTAACAACCAAAATAAAAAGAAAAATTAGCAACATCTGCGATATTTTTATTAACTTTGCACCCAAAAGTAATAAAATAGATATGAAAATAGGAATTATCGTTGCGATGGACAAGGAGTTCACGCAACTCAAGACATTATTGACAGAATCGCAGACTGAGCGAAAGAATCATAAGGACTTCGTCATCGGAAAGATCGGCGAGAATGAAGTAGTGATGCAGCAGTGCGGCATCGGAAAGGTGAACAGCGCCATCGGAGCTGTGGAAATGATTGATAATTACCACCCAGACCTCGTCATCTCTTCGGGTGTGGCTGGAGGCGCTGACATCAACCTCAATGTTACCGAAGTGGTGGTAGCTACCGACTGTGTATATCACGATGCTTACTGCGGTGACGAATGCGAGTATGGACAGATTCTCGGTATGCCTGCCCTCTTCAAGACCCCTAAGGAGTATGTAGAAAAGGCGCTTGCCATCAATGAACAGCCAGACAACCAGCATCCCAAGATTCATGCCGGACAGATTGTAAGCGGAGAATGGTTCGTAGATAGCAAGGAGAAGATGCGATCTATCCTGGAGCACTTCCCTCACGCCATGGCTGTGGATATGGAAAGCTGCTCCATCGCACAGACCTGCCACATCTACAAGACTCCTTTCATCTCCTTCCGCATCATCAGCGATGTACCTCTGAAGGATACCAAGGCACAGCAGTACTTCGACTTCTGGGCAAAAATGGCAGAAGGATCATTCAATGTCACCAAGGCTTTCCTGGAAAGTCTGTAAACTATAAATTGTAAATTATAAACTATATGAATAAGATTCCAAGTTTTACTATCAATCATAACAAGTTGCTCCGCGGCATCTACGTAAGCCGCAAGGACGAAGTAGGCGGAGAAGTAGTCACCACCTTCGATATCCGCATGAAGGTGCCTAACCAGGAGCCTTGCCTCCACAACGGTGCCATCCATACCATCGAGCACCTGGCAGCCACCTACCTGCGTAACGACGAGGAGTGGAAAGACCGCATCATCTACTGGGGACCAATGGGATGCCTCACCGGCAATTACCTCCTCATCAAGGGCGACCTGGAGAGCAAGGACATCGTAGAACTGATGAAGCGCACCTTCCAGTTCGTTGCCGACTTCGAAGGCGAAATTCCAGGACAGGCAGCCAAGGATTGCGGTAACTATCTGCTCCATGACCTGCCTATGGCAAAGTATGAATCGAAAAAATATTTGGAAGAGGTGCTCAACTGCATCACCGAAGAAAATTTGATTTATCCTACACAGGACTAACCCTATACAAACGCCCGCAAAGCAAATTTGCGGGCGTTTATATTTAATTAACCAGAAAAGTTTTGTTACTATTTATAAAACTCCTATCTTTGCAGATGAATCATTAGTAACAATCACCAATCGCATCAATAACTATTATATACATCTATTATTATGGTAAGATTAAAGTGTATCGATTTAAATACAACAACCATGAACATCAAAAAAGTTTTTATAGGGGTGTCCTTCGTCATGACCGCCATGGCTGGCCACTCCCAGAGTGTTTTCCAAGTAAAGCAGCAGTCGTTGCCTAATCCAGACAACGAGCCAACAGCTGTGTTCCCGGTTCCAAGTGATCGCCAGATGAAATGGCAGGAGACAGAATTCTATGCCTTCTTCCATTATGGCATGAATACCTATACCAACAGAGAATGGGGACTCGGAAGTGAAGACGTAACCCTTTTTGCACCAACCAAGAAGCCAAACCCGGCTCAATGGCTCAAGGCTGTAAAGGCTGCTGGCATGAAGGGCGGTATTGCCGTAGTAAAGCACCACGATGGTTTCTGCCTCTGGCCTACATCTACAACCGATCATTCTATCGTGAATTCAGGCAACGAGAACGGCAAGACTACCAACATTCCTCGCGACTTTGCCAAGGCTGCACGCAACCTGGGGATGAAGTACGGCTTCTATGTTTCCCCATGGGATAGAAACAGCCAATACTACGGTACAGAGAAATATGTAAACGATGTTTTCCTGCGCCAGTGTGCGGAGTTGGCACAGTATGGCAAAGACCAGTTTGAAATGTGGTTTGATGGTGCCAACGGTGGTGACGGATACTACGGCGGACGCAATACGACCGTAAACGTAGATCGTTCAACCTATTATGATATTCCTAACCTCAGAGACTCTATCCACAAGGTTTGTCCTGACATCATCCTCTGGGGTGTGGGTGCTGAGGCAAGATGGATAGGCAACGAGGCAGGATGGGCTGGCGAAACCAACTGGCTCACCGACGAAAGAGGCTATGCACCAGAAAGCAACGGTATGTATGGTACCGAGGATGGCTGGCAGTGGGATCCAGGAGAGAGCGATGCCAAGTTCACCGACAAGGGATGGTTCTGGCACGAGGATGAGAAGCCTCTCTCTGTTGAGCGCCTCTTCCAGATGTATCTGGAGACTGTAGGTAGAAATGCTACCCTGATCTTGAACTGCCCTCCGGACAAGAGTGGTCTGTTGCCAGAGATCGACGTGCGCGTGCTCAAGGATATGGGCAATATGATTCGCACCCGTCTGGGCAAGGACCTGGCTCAGAAGGCAAAGGTTACTGTAAGCAACACCCGAAAGGCTGGTGCCAACCGCAACTATGCAGCCAAGAACCTGACCGATAACAACAAGAATACCTATTGGGCTACTGATGACGGTGTGAAGCAGGCTGCCATCACCTTCAACTGGGACAAGCCACAGACCGTTCGCTATGTGGATATGATGGAGTACATCCGCAAGGGTCAGCGAGTAAGAAAGTTCCATATCGAAATCTCTGAGGACGGAAAGACATGGAAACCAATCGCTGAGAAGTGCACCACCACAACCATCGGATACAAGCGTATCATTCCGTTGAACGGCAGCACATCAGACAGTTACGGCAAGGGCTATCAGGTGAAAGGCCTGAAGGTTGTCATCGACGACAGCAAGGCTTGTCCTTTGTTACATTCCATTAAAGTATTTTAAACTTTGACTCTACACTACGAACATGAAGAAATTACTCATAGCATTGTGTTTGTTACCATTGGCAGTAATGGGACAAGAAATTAAGTTCGACACCCAGGATTACAAATCCGTGGGAGTTTACGACAGATGGGAGCATTCCCCATTCCGCACAGGAGAACTGGAAGGCAACTGCGAGGTTGTGGATAATCCAGACCTCACCAACAATCCTAACAAGAAGGTGCTGGGCTTCCAGCGTTCACGCCTGGCTTCCAACATCTTCGGTGCAAGAATTGATCTGAAGAAGCCGATTGCACTCGGTCCATCCGGAAAAGTGGTTCACGTATTGATCAACCGTCCGATGGAAGGAAGAGTGATGCTGGTAGGTCTCGGAAAGAGAAGAGACAGAGCCGGACAGTCGCAGGAAGTAGAGCAGTTCTGGATCAAGTCAACCACTCCTGTTCCTGCAGGACAGTGGGCTGATGCTGTTTTCCCAATCAAGAGTGCAGAAGGTGTAGATATCTATAGCCTGGTAGTAGTTCCTCACGCAGAGTCTCCTCATGAGATGAAGGAGGATGCCCTGGTCTATATCGATGACATCAATATCCACCTGACCAACGCTCCACGCATCACCTTGCTGAAGAGTGAAGGTACAGCCAAGAAGAAGGCTCACAGCGAGTTTGTTTCTGTAACCGAGGCTAACCGCAACGGTATGGTGACCGCAGTAGATGGAACAACCCTCAACAACTACAAGGTAGCATACGGCAAGCCATTCAAGGTAAAGATGGTTCCTGCTCCAGGATTCACCTACGGTGACTTCACCATCACCCATGGTGATCAGGTAGAATCACTCAAGAAGACAGATATCGCCAAGGATGGTACCTTCACCATTCCAGCCAAATGGATGGATGGCAACGTAACCATCGAGTGCATATTTATCTCGACAAGCAAATAAAGATCAGATACATTCATATAAAAAAAGCAGCTTGGAATTTCATAGGAGATTCCAAGCTGCTTTTTTATATTTCCATTATTTCTGTTTTCTCTTACATCTACCATTTCAGTTTTCCGTATTTCTCCTTATACCATAGCTGCCAGCCATTCACCAGGTTCTGCCAAACCACATAGGCGCCCGGTGCTACGGCAGCAAGCGAATTGAGGAAAGTAAGGGTGAGCCAGATACCCACAATGGTATTCTTCTGTCCCAAAGCCTGACCGGCACTGATGCTCGCATCATAATGTCTGCCCACCGCCTTACCGATGGCAAACTGGATAATACAAACAAAGAGCGGAACGATGAGCAGCAAGGCAAGAATCCATCCCGAAACCTCGGCATGGAGGATATTACGAACCGTCTCGCCCATCAGGATAGTAAGGTTGAAGCACCACATATAGAAGCCCAGATCCTTCACGTTCCTTACCTTATCCACCCACTTAGGCAGAAACTTGCGACTCAGCAAAGCCAGAAGCAAAGGAACCACCAGTACCGTGGTTACGTTTCTGAATACCATCGCACTCATAAAAAGGAAGGAAACATCTGCCCCCTTCTCCACCATCGGGAAAAGACTAGGAATGATAACCATCGTAAAGACATTGGCTATCACCGTATAAGTTGTCAACGAGCCGATGCTTCCACCTAACTTCTCCGTCACCACAGCCACGGCAGCCGCCGTAGGACAGATAAAACAGATGAAAGCACCTTCGAGCACCAGCTTGGTTTCATAATTATCTCCGAATTCGAAGATAAGCACCACCATCATCAGTGCCAGACTGGTTCGGATGAGCTGCAGGATGAAATGCCAAGCTTTCGGTTTCATCTCCTTGATTTCAATCTTACAGAAGGTAACATAGAGCAAGGCAAAGAGCACCACCGGCATCATATCCACCAGCTTCGGTCCCACCGCATCGCCCAAAGATTCCAGGAAAGGAACATTGGCGAAAATCAGATAGCCCACGGCTCCCAATACCAGAGAACAGGGCAACGAGAATTTCCTAAAGAATTTCCACAACCACATACGCATACATTAAAAAAAGAATCCCCTGCAAGCAGACTGCCTAGGCAATCGGCAAGAGGGGAATTCTCACGGATCCATTTATATATAAGCTATAGCTTAATCCTTATTACTACGCTTGCGCTCCAAGTGATCGAGAATCACCTTGCGCATACGCATACTCTTAGGAGTTACCTCTACGTACTCATCCTCACGGATGTACTCCAGGCACTCCTCAAGGCTCATCACGGTCTTAGGAATCACGCGAGCCTTGTCGTCAGAACCAGAAGCACGGACGTTGGTCAACTGCTTTGCCTTGGTTACATTAACCACCAGGTCGTTGTCGTGAACATGCTCACCAACAACCTCGCCGCCGTAAACCTCCTCACCTGGGTCGATGAAGAACTTACCGCGATCCTGCAGCTTATCGATGGCGTAAGCATAGGCAGTACCTGTCTCCAGCGCAATCATGCTACCGTTAGAACGGCGGGTAATCTCGCCCTTGTATGGCTGATACTCCTTGAAACGGTGGGCCATGATAGCCTCACCCTGAGAAGCAGTGAGCACATTGGTACGAAGACCGATGATACCACGTGAAGGAATATCGAACTCGATATCAACACGCTCGCCCATGTTCAGCATAGAGGTCATATCACCCTTACGGCGAGTAACCATATCAATCATCTTAGAAGCAAACTCCTCAGGAACGTTGATGGTCAACTCCTCGATAGGCTCACACTTCACACCGTCAATCTCCTTGTAGATAACCTGTGGCTGACCTACCTGGAGCTCATAGCCCTCACGACGCATGGTCTCGATGAGCACAGAAAGATGGAGCACACCACGACCAGAAACAATCCACTTATCGGTGGTGTCCTCGTAAGGCTGAACACGAAGAGCCAGATTCTTCTCCAACTCCTTGTTCAGGCGGTCCTGAATGTGGCGTGATGTACAGAACTTACCCTCCTTACCGAAGAATGGTGAATCGTTGATGGTGAAGAGCATACTCATGGTAGGCTCATCTACAGCGATTGGAGGAAGTGGCTCTGGGTTCTCGTAGTCGCAGATGGTATCACCAATCTCGAACTTCTCCAAGCCGACAACGGCACAGATGTCGCCAGAATCCACATGGTCAGTCTTCTTATGACCCATACCCTCGAAGGTATGGAGTTCCTTGATCTTAGTCTTCTCCTGGGTACCGTCACGATGGCAGATAGTTACGTTCATACCATCCTTCAAAGTACCACGGTGTACACGACCTACGGCGATACGACCGGTGTAAGAGCTATAATCAAGAGATGTAATCAAGAGCTGAGGAGTACCCTCCAACTGCTTAGGAGCAGGGATAATCTCCACAATCTTGTCGAGCAAATAGTCAATGTTGTCTGTTGGCTTGTTGTAGTCATCGCTCATCCAGCCATTCTTTGCCGAACCGTAAACCACAGTGAAGTCAAGCTGTTCCTCAGTAGCATCGAGGTCGCACATCAGGTCGAACACCATTTCGTACACCTCTTCAGGGCGACAGTTAGGCTTATCTACCTTATTAACCACAACGATAGGCTTCAGTCCGAGCTGCAACGCTTTCTGCAGCACGAAACGAGTCTGAGGCATCGGACCCTCGAAAGCATCGACGAGGAGGAGGCATCCGTCTGCCATGTTGAGCACGCGCTCAACCTCACCACCGAAGTCAGAGTGTCCTGGAGTATCGAGAATATTAATCTTTGTACCTTTCCAATTGATAGACACATTCTTTGAGAGAATGGTTATACCACGCTCGCGCTCCAAGTCGTTGGAATCGA
>ERZ791702.167-NODE-167-length-41605-cov-6.47776_pt1 | contig 41605 bp, 28 predicted proteins | sample MGYA00510050_ERZ791702 | MGnify/ENA primary metagenome ERZ791702 (study PRJEB30046, sample SAMN00715230) | human gut metagenome | study: EMG produced TPA metagenomics assembly of the A metagenome-wide association study of gut microbiota in type 2... | reverse complement strand
ATACAAATATTAAATTCAAATATTTTTGCGGATTGGTGTGATATGTTTAAGCAAAAAGTAATTATATCGAATAATAATATAATCTCGATAGGGCAAAACTGTCTACTCGATGGATTGAATTTTGAAAATAGGAGTATGCAGAATGTTGGATTTCAAGATTCGAGCTTAAGAAAAGCAAGCTTTAATAATACAAATTTGAATGGTATTGATTTTGCTTATAGTGATCTTTCAAATGCGTTTTTTTCAGGAGCAATATTAGAAAAAATAAATTTTTCAAATGCTCTTTTGGATGATATTGATTTTAGTAATGCTACTCTTATTAATTGTAATTTTACAGGTGCCAAAATTAGAAGGGGAAAATTTGACTTAACTAAAGTGGTAGATTGTGCATTTAAAGATTTGAAAGTGGAGGATGTAAATTGGGGTACTACGAAAATTCAGAGGTGTCATTTAGAAAATGTAAAGTTTACAAATTCATGTTTAGATAGAATAAAACTTAGAAAGGAAACGATTAATAATTCTGAATTTATAAATTGTAGTTTAAAAAAGGCGGATTTGGAAAGATGTAATGTTCAAGAAAGTATATTTGGAGAATGTGTGTTAGATGAAATTATATTAATTGGTGCAGAACTTTGCAATATAGAAATTACAAAAACATCATGCAGAAACGCAAATTTAAGTAATTCATCTATTGAGGATAGTCAGCTTATAAGTATAGATTTTGAAAACACAAGCTTTACTCAGGCAATTTTAAAGAAAAATAGCTGGGAACATATGAAATTTCGAAATTCAGATTTTAGACATACACAAATTTTTACAGATGATTTCATCAAGTTAAAAAAATATGATGCAGATTTAAGATGGTCAGTGGAGAAGAATGAGGATTTTTAAGATAAGTTAGGTTAGTCCACGCAAGTTTGAAATTTGTCAGCTCTAAAATAATAATTTATTCAAAATTTTTGGTCCTTACTTGACATCAGCAGATGACGGACCGACGCCGGGGATCACGGATCAGGTTCTGGATGTATTGGAAGCAAATCAGGTTGTGGCAAGTTTTTTCCTGATCGGGCAGAAGATTACGGAAAAGTCCGAATATCTTGTGAGACGGGCATATGAGATGGGATGTTCGATCGAGAATCATTCCAGGACACATCCGGGGATGCCGGAACTTAAGGAACAGGAAATTTTAGACGAAGTCAGTTATACGACAGAACAGATCGTGCGTATTACCGGGGAACAACCAAAGTTTTTCAGACCGCCATACATCAGCTATAACCAGAAAATGTATGATCTGATCGATCTTTATTTTATCTGCGGATATGGATGCGAGGACTGGGAACCTTCCGTGACAGCACAGGAACGGATAAACCGGATTCTTCATGATGCAAAGCCGGGATTTATTATCTTGCTGCACGACATGGAAGATAATGTGCAGACGGTTGAAGCGATAAAGACAATTATTCCGGCATTAAAAGAACAGGGATATGAATTTGTCACAGTAAGGGATCTGTTCCAAAAGAGTGGTATTTCACCGCAGAAAAATGTGATCTATATGGGAGCGGACGAAGTAAGAAAAAATTATGAATAAAATATTTGTAAAATGTTAGCACTCTGGCTTGACGAGTGCTAAAACAAGTGTTATAGTATATCTGCAATAAATGTAAAACCAAGATCCCAGACAGAAAAGCGAAGCACATCGCCATGGGAGAGATAGATTGCCGGGAGAACCGGAGATAAAACAGAGAGGCGATGTAAGAGGTCTCTCTGTTTTTGTTTTGATTGGAGGTAGTGCAATCATGAAAAGAGATTACTATGAAGTACTTGGAATTGATAAAAATGCGGATGCGTCTGCGATAAAAAAGGCGTATCGAAAACTTGCAAAAAAATATCACCCGGATACGAATGCGGGCGATCCGAAAGCAGAGCAGATGTTTAAGGAAGTCACGGAGGCATATTCTGTATTAAATGATCCAAAGAAAAAGAAATTATATGATCAGTATGGAATGGCTGCGTTTGAGGAAGGATTTTCTGAGGAGCAGGCAGGGCGTGCTGCAAATGGAGGTGGATTCTCAGAATTTCATTTTGAAAATGGCAATGCAGGAGATTTCTGGGATGATATGTTTGGCCAGTTCTTTGGCGGCGGCAGCAGAAGAAATGCAGCAGGAGAAGGCGGTTCCTACGGCAGCAGATTTTATCAGGAATTTACCGGAGGAAGCAGCGGGCACTTTAGCGGCGGGCGCGATGTGGAAGCGGAAGTGGCTGTAGATTTTGATGAGGCAGCATTAGGCTGTGAAAAAGTCATAAGATTAAGCGGAAATGATGGAAAGATCCAGTCGTTTAAAGTGCGTATCCCGGCGGGGATGGATGATGGAGAGCAGTTAAGGCTGAAAGGAAAAGGACATGCCGGCACAGACGGTACCACAGGAGATCTGTTTTTGAAGATAAAGATCCGCCCAAAGAATGGCTGTGAGAGAAAAGGACTCGATATCTATACGACTGTCACAATACCATATGCCACGGCTGCACTTGGAGGAAAAGCCAGAATCCATACGCTCTACGGGGATGTAGACTGCAATATTAAGAGCGGAACGCAGGATGGCAGTAAGATCAGGCTGCGTGGAAAAGGAATCGTTTCCAGAAAGAATCCGTCCGTGCATGGAGACCAGTATGTAAAAGTACAGATCCAGGTACCAAAATACTTAAGCCCTGAGGCAAAGAAAAAACTACAGGAATACAGTGCAGTGTGTTAAAAATAATTATTGATTTAAAGATGTTTTACGCAGCAGTATAAGAATGGAGAGAAGTGCCGTGGCTGCCTGGCTGACAAGGATTCCCCAGAGGTAGCTTCTGATCCCGAAGGTGGGGACAGCAAGCAGAACAAACAGAATTCTTATAGTGCAGGAAATCAGGTTTAATTCAAATGTGATGCCGGGATGTCCGAGACCATGCAGGATACTGCTTAAGGTAGAACTCAGATACAGAAATGGACAGAGCCAGCCGAGAGTTGCAATGAATGTTCCGGCAAGAGCATTTTTGAATAGAAAATTGCCGAGAAAATTTCCGGTGATAAGAAAGCCGGCGGTTGAGATAAAACCAAGCAGAAGGCAGGATTCAATTGTTTTTTTTATGGTGTAGAGGATTTTGTCTCTTTTGCCGGCAGCCTGTGCTTCCGATATCGTAGGGAGCAGTAAGACGGAAACGGAATTTGTGAGAACGGAGGGAAACATGATGACAGACATTGCCATTCCAGTGAGAATGCCATATACGCTGAGTGCTTCTGATTGTGTATAGCCAAATGCCAAAAGACGGTTTGGCAGCATAACATTTTCAAACCCTGCAAATAGATTTAAAACGATACGGTTTGAAGTTAATGGAACTGCCATGGAGAGCAGATTTCTGGTGCAGGTATACAGATAGTTCCTGTTTTTTCCGGCTGTATGCTGATTTGTACCTGAAATGCGGAAAACACTTACAGATACCAGTGTGCTTGCCATCTCACCACAGACGATGCCCCAGACGACCATGGAAAGTGTTAGAGATCTTCCTTCACTGATAGCGATCTGATACATCAGATAAACGCTTCCAACGCGTGCTAATTGCTCTGTCAACTGGCAGAGTGAAGGGACGGCAGTTTTTTTCAGCCCATAATAGTAGCCGTTGATGCAGGCATGGATGCAGCAGGGGATAAAAGAAAAGGAAAGAACAGAAAGAAGAGGGATACACCGTTTATCCCCCAGCCAGGAGACGGCAATGAAATCTGCATAATGATAGAGAATAAGGCCACAGAGCGCAGAAAGGCACAAGGACATGACAAGCCCGATCGAGAGATAGGTTTTTGCCCCTGTGCCGTTTTTTTTACCAATTTCCATGGAAACAAATTTGGATATGGAAGTCTGGATTCCGGCGGCGGTGAATGCAAAACAAATAGCGGTTACTGGTGCGATGAGCTGATAAATACCCAGACCTTCTGCACCAATGGTACGTGATAAGAATATTCTATAGAAGAAACCTATGATGCGGGTAAGGATTCCGGCAAGGGTGAGAAAGAGGGTTCCGGTTAAGAGCGTACTTTTGGTGGAAGATAATTTTTTCAATAGAAACCTCCAAAGTCAGCCGGAAAATCCGGACTTAGTTCATTTTAATATATGAAGGAAGCGGGGAGAAAATGAATCAAATTGAAAATAAAGAGAAGGTAATTTATTTAGATAACGCTGCAACTACAAGGATGTCAGAAGAAGTAAAAGAGGCGATGAATCCGTATCTGGAAGAAAAATTTGGAAATGCGTCTACAATGTATGGATATGGGGAAAAGTCGAGACAGGCAATGGAAAAGGCAAGGAAAACCATTGCCGGTACACTCGAGGCAAAGCCGTCAGAGATTTTTTTTACATCAGGTGGCTCGGAATCGGATAACTGGGCAGTAAAATGTATTGCCGGAGAGTATAAACATAAAGGAAAACATATCATCACAAGTAAGATCGAACATCATGCGATATTAAATTCCTGTAAATATTTAGAGGAACTTGGATATGAGGTGACCTATCTGGATGTGGATGAATATGGAATGGTATCACCGGAAGCGGTGTATCGTGCAATCAGGGAGGATACGACACTGATCACGATCATGTTTGGAAATAATGAGGTTGGGACGATTGAACCGGTTTTTTCAATTGGCAAAATTGCAAGAGAAAAAAATGTACTGTTCCATACGGATGCTGTGCAGGCATATGCGCAGGTTCCGATCTCCGTGCGTTATTATCCGGTAGATCTTTTAAGTGCGAGTGCCCATAAATTTCACGGGCCAAAAGGTGTTGGATTTTTGTATATCAGGGAAGGCGTGAAGATTCCGTCATTTATTCATGGAGGATCACAGGAAAAAGGAAAACGTGCCGGGACAGAGAATATTGCCGGAATCGTTGGGATGGGAAAAGCAGCAGAGATCGCCGCAAAAAATATGCGCACAGGAATGTACCGTGAAACAATGCTGCGCAATTATCTGATCGAAAAGATCATGCATGAGATCCCGGATGTCCGTGTCAATGGACACAGAACAAAAAGACTTCCGGGAAATGTATCTGTCAGTTTCCGGGGGGTAGATGGGGCATCCCTATTAATCCTTCTGGATGAAGACGGAATCTGTGCATCCGGCGGTTCTGCATGTAATACGGGAGAGAGCAGGATATCCTATGTGATAAAAGAACTTGGGGTTCCGGAAGATTATGCTGCGGGAACCGTCCGTATGACGCTTTGCAGGGATACGAGGCGTGCGGATATTGATGCGGCAGTGGAGTCCTTAAAACGTAATATCGAAAGACTGAGAGACTGAGGATTGGATGTTTATAAAATTTGATATGCAGTGTGAAAAATAACATTTTTCACATGCAAGATTTGTGTTTATGCACAGACTTGATATGCGCAAAAGACAGCGTAAAAATGGGGATTTTATGAAAATATGTGCGATAAAAATAAAATATCAGGAAAATAAACGTACAGAAAAAAGAATGGTATGTTACAATAGAAAAAACAAAAGAAAATGGAGAAAACAATGAGACCGGAATATATTTTTATGGATCTGGATGGAACGATTTCAGATCCGAAAGAGGGAATCACAAAGGCGGTGGCACATGCACTTTCGTATTATGGAATCCAGGTTGAAAATTTAGATACATTAGAGAAGTTTATTGGACCACCGCTTCTGGATTCTTTTCAGGATTTTTATGGATTTTCAGAGGAACAGAGCCGGGAGGCAGTCGGAAAATACAGGGAATATTTCAGCAGGCAGGGTCTTTTTGAGAATGTTTTGTATGATGGAATGAAAGAATTACTTGCGGAAGTTGCTTCACTGGGAAAAAAGATTGTGATCGCGACATCAAAACCGGAAGTATATACTGTACAGATCCTTAAGTATTTTGAAATTGAGCAATATTTTTATTTTGTTGCAGGAAGTACATTAGACGGCAGCAGAAGTAAAAAAGGTGATGTGATCCGCTACGCCCTGGATTCACTTAAAATCACTGCTGATCAGGCAGTAATGGTGGGAGACAGAAAACATGATGTGATTGGTGCAAAAGAAAATGGCATGTATGTGATCGGTGTTTTGTATGGTTATGGTGACAGAATGGAACTTGAAACTGCCGGGGCAGACTGTATTGTTGCGGATATGAATGAATTGAAAGTAAAATTAAATAATATATAAGTAAAATTAACTAAAATTAACTAAAATCACAACTAAATATATGGGAAAATGGTACTAAATCATATAAAAGAACTTGATGGCAGCAGAGTACTGTGGTAAAGTAAAAATGGTTATTTACAAAACAAGGAGGAAAACAAGGAGGATTGGTTATGAAAACCAGAAAAACAATTTTTCACAGAGCTGTTTGCATGTTTTTGACAGCAGTTATGGCAGTTACGTTATTTACAGTGGCAGCTCCGACAGAGGCACAGGCAGCCGGACTTTCTTTTAAGGGGAATGGAAAGTCTACAGTTACAATTAAAGATACGCAGTGTTATAGCGGACGGAATTTGAAGGTAAATTATATCAAATTCAAACCATCCGTGACTGGTACGGTAACTTTAAAGTTTAACTGCAGTTCTTCTTATTACAATAATTCCCAGGGGTATGTTACATTTTGTAATAAAAATAAAAAGACGATCGGTCAGCAAAATGAAATCTGGAGAAATGATTATGCCGGCAAGATTTACAATACCACAACGTATGGTGTAAAGAAGAATACTACATATTATTTTGCAGTGCAGTGTAATGCAGGTACAAAAATCACAGCTACTGTAAAAGCTATTAAAGATTCATCTGCAAGTTCAAAATCAAAAGCAAAAACACTTTCAAAAGGAAAGAAAGTGACAGGTGTTATTGCATACGGTGACAGTAAGGCAGACTGGTATAAAATCAAACTGACTAAGAGTGCTAAATTGGATCTGTATTATCTCGCAAACACAAACGGAACAAATGAGAAAAATGGTTTTAAGATAACTTTCTATAATAAAGATGGAAAAGTATTTTCTGGTAAAAACAATGGAAAAAAAGTTTCTGCTATTTCAAAAGTTACCAGATTATATCCGGAAGATGGATGGTATATCAGTTTGGCAAATGGTGGAACAAAATTTGATCTGCCGTCTGGTACATACTACATCAAGGTAGAGCGTATGAGCAAAGCGTCATCTGGTTCTTATACATTAAAATGGACCACATTTTAGGAAAAATTAAAAACAGCACTGCCAGATCTTATTCTGGTCAGTGCTATTTTTTTAGTTATCGTTCTCGTCGTCAGAAGACATACTGTATACCTGACGTTTTCTTGCCATCTCATCATTTTCAAGATATTCATCATAAGTAGAAACTTTATCAATAAATGTTCCGTCCGGCAGAAATTCGATGATTCTGTTTGCAGTGGTCTGTACAACCTGATGGTCACGGGAAGCAAAAAGGACAACTCCAGGGAATTTGATCAGACCATTATTTAATGCAGTGATAGATTCCATGTCCAAATGGTCAGTCGGCTCATCTAAGATCAGAACGTTTGTAGCCATGATCATCATGCGGGAGAGAAGTACACGTACTTTTTCACCACCGGAGAGAACACGCATTTTTTTGGTTCCATCTTCTCCTGCAAAAAGCATACGGCCGAGAAATCCGCGTACGTAAGTTGCATCTTTGATCTCGGAGTACTGTGTCAGCCAGTCAACGATCAGAAGATCTGTATCGAAAATCTCTGTATTGTCTTTTGGAAAATAGGACTGACTTGTGGTGACACCCCATTTATAAGAACCGGAATCCGGTTCCATTTCTCCGGTAAGTATTTTAAAGAGTGTGGTTTTTGCCAGTTCGTTACCGCCGACAAAAGCGATCTTGTCATCATGTCCTACGATAAAGGATACATTGTCGAGCACTTTCACACCGTCGATGGTTTTCGTGATGCCTTCTACCGACAGAACCTCATTACCGATCTCGCGGCTTGGACGGAAATCAATGTACGGATATTTACGGCTGGAAGGACGGATCTCATCTAACTGGATCTTCTCTAAAGCACGCTTTCTTGAGGTAGCCTGTTTGGATTTGGAAGCATTTGCAGAGAAACGGGAAATAAAGTCCTGTAACTCTTTGATCTTTTCTTCTTTCTTCTTGTTGGCTTCTTTCATCTGTTTTACGAGAAGCTGGCTGGATTCATACCAGAAGTCATAGTTACCTGCATACAACTGGATCTTACCGTAATCGATATCTGCAATGTTTGTGCAGACTTTGTTTAAGAAATAACGGTCATGGGATACCACGATAACAGTATTTTCAAAGTTGATCAGAAATTCTTCCAGCCAGTTGATCGCATCAAGATCTAAGTGGTTAGTCGGCTCATCGAGAAGCAGAATGTCAGGATTGCCGAACAGCGCCTGTGCAAGTAAGACTTTTACTTTTAAAGGACCAGGCATGTCAGCCATTTGTGTGTAATGTTCCTCTGTCGGGATACCAAGACCATTGAGGAGCGTTGCAGCATCGGATTCTGCATTCCATCCGTCCATGTCAGCAAACTCTGCCTCAAGTTCGCTTGCACGGATACCGTCCTCATCCGTAAAATCCTCTTTCATGTAAATTGCATCTTTTTCTTTCATAATATCATAGAGGCGTTTATTACCCATGATGACAGTATCAAGAACCGTATATTCATCATATTTGAAGTGATCCTGCTGCAGAAAAGAAAGACGCTGTCCCGGTGTAATGGTAACGTCACCTCCGGTCGGTTCTAACTGTCCGGATAAAATTTTTAAAAAGGTAGACTTTCCGGCACCGTTTGCACCGATAAGACCGTAACAGTTTCCTTCAGTAAACTTAATATTGACGTCTTCGAACAGGGCTTTTTTACCAATTCGAAGCGTAACGTTATTTGCACTGATCATAGTTGTTATTCTCCTGATTTGTTAATATTGAGTGTGCGGATGCTGTTGCAAACCGCTATAATACCGTAATTGCACCAATTCGTATCATACTAGAAAAGTGTGGAGATTGCAACCGAAACTTCCTAGAAACACTTTTATTTCTGACAAAATTTGCTATAATGGAAAATAGAATGTGTATACAGAATCGGAAAAGAAATTGTATGGAAAAGTCAGATTTACATACTTGAATGGAGAAAAAATGGAGAAGGCAAACGTAAAGGGACTGATATATGAATTTCCGATGGGGGTTGCAGTATTAAAAGGTGGAAATTCATTACAGGTTGAGATCGCAAATGCAGAATTTATGAAAGCAGTCGGTCATGGAGAATGTACGGAAGCAGACAGAAGCAGGGATTTCTATGACTGTATTTATGGGCAGGATGCAGGTGCTTTTGAGGACATGATCGAAAAATGCAGGGAGAAGAAAAAGGCAGAAGAGATCGAAATAAGAATCATTTCGGGACAGGGGCAGATCTGCTGGGTAAAATTCTGGTGCAGTATTTATTATTATAAGGATGCGGTGCCATACTATCTTTTGATCTGTAAAGATACCAATGACCAGAAAGCACTCGAAGATGAGCTGTTTTTATTAAATGAGCAGTATTCCATGTTAGAGGAAGTGACGGATGATGTGCCGTTTGAATACGATGTGGAGGGAAAACGATTCAGAGTCCCGCATAAATATCATATAAACGGACGCCTGAAAAAAGATGGTCAGGATTATATGGAAATTGAAGAGTGGCTTGATTTTATACATAAAGAGGAACAGCCGCTATATCGGGAAGTGATTCAGAATGCATCCGCAAAGGAAATGTCGGGATCGTTTGATTATCGGATGAATACCGCCCTTGGAGGGGGAGTGCCACAGTACTGCTGGTATCGGACTGTGTACCGGAGTATAAGGGGAACAGATGGAAGAATTTTAAAGATTATCGGGAGAAGTTATGATATCAGTTCCGACAGAAAGATTCAGGAACAGCTTTCCGAAGAGATGCGGAGAGATCCACTGACACATCTTTATAATAAAGTGGCGACCGGTGAAGAGGTGGAACGGATATTAAATAAGTATCCGGAAGAAACACATGTATTGTTTCTGATCGATATCGATAATTTTAAGAATATTAACGATACGTTTGGACATACGGTAGGCGACACCGTGATTTCAGATATTGCATTAACTTTAGAGGAACAGTTCCCGGATAATAAACTGGTGGGAAGAGTCGGCGGAGATGAATTTCTGGTTCTGATGGATAATACGACAATAAAACAGGCAGAACAAAAAGCAAAGGAACTCTGCCGGCATGGAGATAAAAAGCTGGTTGGAGATGATGCGGTCATCTATGTGACGATGAGTGTGGGACTGGCGGTATCGGGACAGGATGGAGACAGTTATACAGATCTGTTTGATCAGGCGGACCGTGCCATGTATGAGATCAAGCGGAGTGGAAAAAGTAATTACGCATTCGCCGGAAAAAATAAGAACAGTCATACGAAACGCGAAATAGATACCTGTGGAAAAGACATGGACTTTGAAAAAAAGCAGGGAATGGACAAAGAATTTTTAAATACTGCATTCCTGCTTTTATCACATGCGAAAGATCTGAATGGTTCCTTAAATGTGCTGCTTGAGAGGATTGGCAGACGGTATCACCTGGATATGGCAGCTGTTTTTGAATATGATGAAGAACTTTCAAAAATGACGCTGACAAACTATTGGAGCACCTTCGGACAGATTTATGAAAAAAATGTCATAAAACCGATCCGGACTGAAGTGGCAGAGGCAGGCGGCGGGGATTTTGTAATATTGAATGATACAGATGAGACACACTATCAAAGGCTGTCACTTGAAAACTGGAATACGGGAGAAGAACGTATCACACAGATCGCTGTGGCAAAATTTGAATGTTCCGGTAACCGGACCGGGGGATTGTATTTTGGTGTGCGGAACAGACAGAGCTATTTTGAAAACGCAGACCGCACAACGTTTTGCGAACTTGCAAGGATAACGTCTGTGTTCGTGTCGCTAAGAAATAAGTTAAGGGATGATCAGAAGGAGATCCACCATTTACAGAATATAGACCAGCTGACGGGATTATATAATTTAGAAGCGTTTAAAAATAAAATGAACAATATTCTGAGTGAGACCTGGAATACCGGAAAAGAACAGGAACACTATGCGCTTATACATGCAGATATCGACAAATTTTCTTATGTCAATGAAAATTATGGGCAGCAGACAGGGGACACTATTTTGAAAGATTTTGCGGCGCGGCTTATGAAAAATAGCAGGATTCTTCTGGCATGCCGGATGTATTCCGACTATTTTATCCTTCTTTTAAAAGGAAAAGATCAGGCTGAAATCGAAAAATTGGTGGCATGGGGCACAGAATATTATGAGCAGAAATTAAAGAAAAAATATCCTTTCGGAACGCTCAGGCTGTCGGTTGGAATCTGTCACATTGAAAATCTGAATGAAAAATTTGACACGATATTAGAGAGTGCAAATATGGCACGCAAACTGGTAAAGGAACAGGGCGGTGCAGGAATCTGCGTTTATAAAGAAGAGATGCGTGCAAAACGTGATGATGAGATACAGATCACAGGACGCTTTTATGGAGCCATGCAGCAGGGGGAGCTTGAAGTTTACTTACAGCCCAAATTTAATTTAAAAGACCGGAAAATATACGGTGCAGAAGCACTTGCAAGATGGCGGACGAAGTCCGGGGAGATGATCATGCCGGGAAGATTTGTTCCCCCACTTGAAAATACAGGCTATGTGGTGGATCTTGACTTCTATATTTATGAACAGCTTCTTAGGGCAATGCGAAGATGGAAACAGGCAGGAAAAGAGCTGTTTACAATATCTACCAATTTTTCGCGGCGCAATTTTGAAAATGGAAGCAGAAATTTTGCAGACCGTTTAAAACGCATGGCGGATCATTATGGCATTGATCCAAAATATATTGAAGTGGAAGTTACCGAGAGCGTTGTGGTGGAAAATGTGGATGAATTAAAGGTGGTGCTCGCAGAACTTGAAAAATCCGGATTCCGTATCGCGATCGATGATTTTGGAACAGGGTATTCTTCACTTGGTGTTCTGCTTGAGATACCTGCTGATGTGGTGAAGATCGACAAAACTTTTACAGACCGGATCAATCTGGAAGAACAGCGCAACTTTGTTTCGCAGATGGGGAATTTTATACATTCGGCAAAAGAAGAAGTAATATTTGAGGGGATTGAAACGGAAGAACAGCTTCAGTTTTTGCGCAGCTGTGGCTTTTTGTATGGACAGGGATATTTATTTGACAGACCGATCCCGCTAAAAGAATTTGAAAGGAAATATATGTGAGATTGCACTTGTTTTTGTACAGTCAAAGACCTTTTCTTTTGATAAATTCTATGCTAAAATATGACTTAAGTCGATAAATTGTATCATTTTGTGCTTTTCACACAGGAGCATGAGGGGGTACAGTATGACATTTTATTTTTTTAAAATTAAGGAGGAATAAGTAATGTCCAGAGCAAAACAGTCAATGGACGGTAATACCGCCGCAGCTCATGTAGCTTATGCGTTTACAGATGTTGCAGCTATTTACCCAATTACACCATCCAGCCCGATGGCAGATACCGTAGATCAGTGGTCTGCAGCAGGACAGGAAAATATTTTCGGTAATCAGGTAAAGGTTGTGGAGATGGAATCTGAGGCAGGTGCAGCAGGTGCCGTTCACGGTTCTCTTGCAGCAGGTGCTTTAACAACCACCTTTACAGCTTCTCAGGGTCTTTTATTAATGATCCCGAACATGTACAAAATCGCAGGTGAGCAGCTTCCATGTGTATTCGATGTATCTGCACGTACAGTTGCTACACAGTCTTTAAATATTTTTGGTGATCACAGTGACGTATATGCCTGCCGTCAGACAGGTTTCGCTATGTTATGTGAGACCAACCCACAGGAAGTTATGGACTTAAGTCCGGTTGCTCATCTTGCAACAATCGAAGGAAAAGTTCCATTCATCAACTTCTTTGATGGTTTCCGTACATCCCACGAGATCCAGAAGATCGAGAAATGGGATTACGCTGACTTAAAAGAAATGTGCAACATGGACGCAGTTGCTGCATTCCGTGCACATGCATTAAATCCGGAGCATCCGGCTATGCGTGGTTCTCATGAGAACGGAGACGTTTTCTTCCAGCATCGTGAGGCTTGTAACACAGCATACAATGAGTTACCGGCAATCGTTGAGAAATACATGGCTAAGATCAACGAGAAGTTAGGAACAAACTACGATTTATTCAACTACTATGGAGCAGAAGATGCTGACCGTGTTATCGTAGCTATGGGTTCTGTAAACGACGTAGCAGAAGAGGTAATTGATTACTTAACAGCTAAGGGTGAGAAAGTCGGACTTATCAAAGTTCGTTTATATCGTCCATGGGTATCTGAGGCATTCTTAAAAGTTCTTCCTAAGACAGCTAAGAAAGTTGCTGTTCTTGACAGAACAAAAGAGCCAGGTGCACTTGGTGATCCGTTATACTTAGACGTAGCAACCACACTTCGTGAGGCAGGTCTTGATACAATCGTATTAACAGGCGGCCGTTACGGATTAGGTTCTAAAGATACACCACCTTCAAGTTTATTCGCAGTATACAAAGAGTTAGAGAAAGATGCTCCAAAGAGCAGATTCACCATCGGTATCGTTGATGATGTTACTAACTTAAGTTTACCGGAAGTTAAACCGGCTCCTATCACTGCAGCAGAAGGTACAGTTGAGTGTAAATTCTGGGGTCTCGGCGGAGATGGTACTGTAGGTGCTAACAAGAACTCTACCAAGATCATTGGTGACCACACAGATAAATATATCCAGGCATACTTCCAGTATGACTCCAAGAAAACTGGTGGTATCACAATTTCCCACTTAAGATTTGGTGACAAACCAATCAGAAGCCCGTATTACATCAACCAGGCAGACTTCGTAGCATGCCACAACCCATCTTATGTAACAAAAGGATTCAAGATGGTACAGGATGTAAAACCAGGCGGAGTATTCATGATCAACTGCCAGTGGTCAGATGAAGAATTAGAGCATCATTTAAATGCTGCTGCTAAGAAATACATCGCTGACAACAATATTCAGTTATACACCATCAACGCTATCGATAAAGCTATCGAGATCGGTATGGGTAAACGTACTAACACAATTTTACAGTCTGCATTCTTCAAATTAGCAAACGTAATGCCAATCGAAGAGGCTGTAGATTTCATGAAACAGGCTGCTAAGAAATCCTATGGTAAGAAAGGTGATGCAGTCGTAGAGATGAACTACAAAGCAATCGACGCTGGTGTTGATGCAGTTCATAAAGTAGAGGTTCCGGCTTCCTGGTCTAACCCGGCAGCAGATCCGGCTCCTAAGAAATTAACAGGTCGTCCAGAGACAGTTAAGATGGTAGAAGATTTAATGAACCCGATCTCCTTAATGGATGGTGATTCATTACCAGTTTCTGCATTCATGGGCAACCCTGATGGACAGTTCGAGCATGGTGCAGCAGCATACGAGAAACGTGGTACAGCTGTAACAGTTCCTACATGGAATGCAGAGAAATGTATCCAGTGTAACCAGTGTGCATTTGTATGTTCTCATGCAACAATCCGTCCGTTCATGTTAAGTGAGGATGAAGTAAAAGCAGCTCCTTCCAATATCAAAGTTGCTGATACAAAACCAAAGGCAAGCGAGTACAAATACACAATGAGCGTATCTCCATTAGACTGTATGGGATGCGGCGAGTGTATCACAGTATGTCCGGTTGGTGCTATCGAGATGGTTCCACAGGAATCTCAGGCAGACGAGCAGCCAGTATTCGATTACTTAGTTGCTAACGTAAGCAAGAAACCTGGTATGCCGGCAGACAACACTGTAAAAGGTTCTCAGTTCAACCAGCCATTACTTGAGTTCTCAGGTTCTTGTGCAGGATGTGCAGAGACATCATACGCTCGTTTGATTACTCAGTTATTTGGTGAGCATATGTATATCTCCAATGCAACAGGATGTTCCTCTATCTGGGGTGGTCCGGCTGCTACATCACCATATACAGTAAACAAAGACAGTAAAAAAGGACCGGCTTGGGCTAACTCTTTATTCGAGGATAACGCTGAGCATGGTTTAGGTATGCAGATTGGTCAGGAAGTATTACGTGATCAGGCTATCGCAAGCGCTGAGAAATGTGCTGCTTCTGACAAAGCAAGCGCTGAGTTAAAGGCTGCATTTGATAAATTCGTTGAGACAAAGAACGATACAAAAGCAAATACACCTGCAACAGAAGCTCTTGTAGCAGAGTTAGAGAAAGCTGCAGCAGCTGGATGCCCAGACGCTAAGGCAGCTCTTGATAAGAAAGATTACCTCGCTAAGAAGTCCGTATGGATCTTCGGTGGTGATGGTTGGGCATACGATATCGGATTCGGCGGATTAGATCATGTTCTTGCTTCCGGACATAACGTAAATGTTATGGTATTCGATACTGAGATGTACTCCAATACAGGTGGTCAGGCTTCTAAAGCTTCCAACATCGGTGAAGTTTGTCAGTTCGCTGCTGCTGGTAAAGATATCGGCAAGAAGAGCCTTGCAGAGATCGCTATGAGCTATGGTTATGTATACGTAGCACAGATCGCTCTTGGTGCAAACATGGCTCAGGCTGTTAAAGTATTAGCTGAAGCAGAGGCTTACAACGGACCTTCTTTAATCATCGGTTATGCTCCATGTGAGTTACACGGTGTTAAAGGTGGAATGAACCACTGTCAGGATGAGATGAAGAAAGCAGTAGCTGCTGGTTACTGGAACTTATTCTCCTTCAATCCTGCACTCAAAGCAGAAGGAAAGAACCCATTCACACTGACATCTAAGCCAGGCGATGGTTCTTATCAGGATTTCCTGAACAACGAGACACGTTACAGCCGTCTGACAAGATCTTTCCCAGAGAGAGCACAGAAACTCTTTGCTGCATCTGAGGAAGCTGCAAAAGCTCGTTATGAGCACTTACAGAGACTGGTTGAGCTTTACAAATAAGCCGCAGATCTTGTCTGAATTGATGTAAATTCCCAAAGCCCGGAAAGGTATAAGCCTTTTCGGGCTTTTTGTAAGTCAGAAGCTGGTGATAAGATAAACTTTTGGTTACAGGATTATAACTGGAGCATGGAACAGATAGCAGGCGGTCCAATAGATAAGATATATCTGTGAAAATATGTCGAAAATTATATCATAATTGTATACAAAGTATATAATTAGCATAATACGAAATTGTGTATTGACAAAAACAGGGTAAAAACGTATAATAAAAATACATATAGAGGGTAGTTCACATGCAAATGTACTAAACCGAAAAAGTAAGACGCTTATGATTGCGTGTGCTTTTTCGGTTTTTTTGATTTTGAATGCAGATGTGGTAGAGTAATGTGACTTGTTGTTTAGAGGGGGGAAACAAATGCAGCAAATTAATGGAAAGATTGCATTCGGAGGAATTGCGATTGGAAAAATCAAAGAAGTTTTTAAAGAAAACAATGTGGTAAGACGTGTGAAAATTGATGACACACAGGCAGAAATTTCACGTTTTAGAGCAGCCAAAGATCAGGCAACAGAAGAATTAAAGGCACTTTATGACAAGGCAGTCAAAGAAGTTGGTGAAGCAAATGCAGCAATTTTTGAAGTACATCAGATGATGTTAGAGGATGAAGATTATCTGGATTCTATTCGTAATATCATAGTAGCGCAGTCTGTGAACGCAGAATTTGCTGTAGCGACGACGGGAGATAATTTTGCAAGGATGTTTGCGGATATGGATGACGATTATATGAAAGAACGTGCAGCAGATGTAAAAGATATTTCTGAACGTGTGATCCGTATTTTATCCCGGAAGGAAGAAACTGTGCATGCGGCCGATGAAGAAAAATATATTATAGCAGCGGACGACCTTGCTCCGAGCGAGACAATTCAGTTAGAACGGGAGAGAGTGCTTGCATTTGTGACAAGACAAGGCTCTACCAATTCTCATACAGCCATTCTTGCCAGAACGATGAATATTCCGGCATTGGTATCAGCGGCAATTCCAAAAGAAGTGAATGGAAAGTATGCAATTATAGATGGATTTAAGGGTATTTTGATCCTTGATCCAGAGGAAGAAATATTAAAAGAATACGAGAAAAAACAGCAGAATGAGAAGAAACGTCAGGAATTATTACAGCAGTTAAAGGGAAAACCGACTGTTACAAAAGATGGAAAAGAGATCAAACTCTATGCTAATATTGGTGAGGTAAAAGATTTAGGAGCTGTTTTACAGAATGATGCAGCCGGAATCGGACTTTTCAGAAGTGAGTTTTTATATTTGCAGAGTGATCATTTTCCAACAGAGGAAGAACAGTTTCAGGCCTATAAAACGGTTGCAGAAGTGATGGCTGGAAAAAAGGTGATCATCCGAACATTAGATATCGGAGCAGACAAGCAGATAGATTATTTTGGACTTGATCGTGAGGATAATCCGGCATTGGGATATCGTGCAGTAAGAATCTGCCTGAACCGGCCGGAAATTTTTAAAACACAGTTAAGAGCGTTGCTGCGTGCAAGCATGTTTGGCAATATTTCCATTATGGTTCCTATGATCGCATCTGTATGGGAAGTGAAAAAAGTAAAAGAAATCATGGAGGAAGTGAAAGCGGAATTGTCTGCAGAGGGATTGCCATATAAAGAAGTTGAATTTGGAGTTATGATCGAGACTCCTGCAGCAGTTATGATCGCAGATGATCTCGCAAAAGAGGTGGATTTCTTTAGTATTGGAACCAATGACCTGACACAGTATACGCTTGCTATTGACAGGCAGAATGCAAAACTTGACCGTTTCTATGATTCACATCATCCGGCAGTACTCAAAATGATCCAGATGGTCATTGACAGTGCCCATGAAGAAGGAATCTGGGCAGGAATTTGCGGAGAACTTGGAGCAGATCTGACTTTGACAGAAACATTTGTGAAAATGGGCATTGATGAATTATCGGTATCACCTGCAATGGTGCTGCCTGTAAGAAATAAAATAATAAATGCATAATCTAAGCATAGGAGGAAATTAAAATGAAATCATTCAGTTACACAGTAAAGGACGAATTGGGTATTCATGCAAGACCGGCGGGAATGCTCGTAAAAGAGGTTAAAAATTTTAAAAGTAAAGTAACTCTCGAAAAAGACGGAAAAGTAATTGATGCAGCCCGTCTGATGGCAGTTATGAGTATGGGAGTAAAAAAAGACCAGACTGTGACTATAACAGTGGAAGGTACTGACGAAGATGCGGCATATGATGCATTAAAATCTTTCTTTGAAACAAATTTGTAAGATAATTAGTTATTGTGTACAGGTTTTTGAAAAAAGTATGGTGGATATTAACAAAAAAACAAAAATAATAAGAATAAAACTTGACATAATAAACAATGAATGCTACAATTTATTTAGATAGAAACAGAGCACATTGGATTGTTACTGGTAAGCAGGCAAAACCAAATTTTACATATCTGGCTTGGATTTTGTAAAATTTGGTTTTTTTAATTATTAGGGACAAAAACGGAGTGGAATATGGTTATCCAGAAAGTGATTAATAACAATGTAATATCAGCATATGATGTGAATCAGCAGGAAATTGTTATCATGGGTAAGGGAATCGGGTTTAAGGCGCATACGGGAGAACTGATTGATGAAAGCAAAATCGAGAAGGTTTTTCGTATTGAGAATGAGAAGCTTTCCAGACAGTTTCAGGAACTTTTAGAAAATATTCCATTAGAGCACATGCAGCTTACCAGTGATATTATATCCTACGCAATAAAGAATCTGAATGTACAACTGAATCAGAATATATACATCACTTTGACAGATCATATTAATTTTGCAATCCAGAGACAGTCGCAGGGGATTCAATTGAAGAATGCATTACTTTGGGAGACTAAGAGGTTTTACCATCAGGAATATCTGATGGGAAAATATGCAGTTGATCTTTTGAATGAGAAGCTGGGTACAGAGTTTACGGAAGATGAAGCAGGATTTATAGCCTTGCATTTTGTGAATGCAGAATACAACACGACGATCAATGATACATTTGAAATGACGAATATGATTCAGAAGATTTTAGAACTGGTCAGGCTGGAAATGGGAATTGAGTTTGATGAGGAATCCCTGCATTATGAGAGATTTATCACTCATCTTAAGTTTTTGGTACAGCGCCTTTACCGGCATGAATTGTTGAAAGATGAGGAGATTGAATTTGCAAGGATGATGGAAAATAAGTATCCGAAGGAATATGAATGCAGTAAACATATTGCTGAATATATTGAAAAGGAATATGGCAGCGGAATTGCCAGCGAGGAAATCATGTTTCTGGCGATACATATAAAACGTGTGTGTATGGCAGGATAAACCTGACAATAATACAGCAGAAAAGAGGTATGGAAATGTTTGATTTTTTTAAGAAAAAAGAAAAAGGGATTGAGATAGGTTCACCAGTAAAAGGAAAAACGGTTGCGATCAGTAATGTAAGTGATCCAACTTTTGGAGAGGAGATTTTAGGAAAAGGTGTTGCAATTATTCCTGCGGAAGGCAGGATATATGCACCGGCCGATGGTACGATTGAGATGTTATTTGATACGATGCATGCAGTAAGTATGACGACTTCAGAAGGTGTAGAACTGCTCATACACATAGGACTTGATACGGTTGCATTAAAGGGAGAACATTTTACTGCATATAAAGGCAATGGTGATTCTGTGAAAAAGGGAGAACTGTTGATAGAGGCTGATCTTGACGCAGTAAAAAAAGCCGGTTATGACGTGATCACGCCTGTGGTTGTGTGCAATACATCAGATTATCAGACAGTGGAAACAGTGACAGATCAGGAAGTAGAACCTGGCGACACAGTATTGATCCTAAATAAATAAAGCACAAACTTGAGATGCAAATGAAAACGTTGTTTTCATTGAAAGACAGCGCAAGAATGGAGATTAAAATGTATTTTAGCCGTACTTATAACGGCATAAAATAAAATGAAAAGGGATAAAAAAAAGGAGGAGCTTTTATTATGATGAAGTATTTACAGAAATTGGGAAAAGCATTAATGCTTCCTGTAGCGTGTCTTCCAATCTGTGGTATCTTAATGGGTATTGGATATGCGCTATGTCCATCTACCATGCAGGGGGGCGATGTTTCCGGTATCGTTCAGATGATCGGTTTCTTCCTTGTAAAAGCAGGAGGAGCTTTGATCGATAACATGGCAATTCTTTTTGTTATCGGTGTCGGCGTTGGTATGGCAGATGATAATGATGGTACAGCAGCTCTTGCAGCTTTGGCATCATGGTTAATGATGACAAACCTTCTTTCTACAGGGGTTGTTACAACGTTAATGCCGGTAATTGCAGAGAATGAGACAAAAGTGCTTGCATTCAGTAAGATTGCAAACCCATTTATCGGTATCCTTGCCGGTATCATCGGTGCAACATGCTACAACAAATTCAAAGGTACAAAATTACCTGACTGGTTATCATTCTTCAGTGGTAAGCGTTGTGTAGCAATCGTTGCAGGCGTTGTTTCTATCATTGTATCCGCAATCTTATTATTCATCTGGCCTTTATTATTTGGAGCATTAGTTTCAATCGGTGAAGGAATTGTTGGATTTGGTCCTGTTGGTGCAGGTATTTATGCATTCTTAAACAGATTGCTGATTCCAACCGGATTACATCATGCACTGAACAATGTATTCTGGTTTGATACGATCGGACTTGGGGATTTACAACATTTCTGGGCAGGCGAGACGTCGGCAGATGTAACATGGGATTTGGGTATGTATATGTCTGGATTCTTCCCATGTATGATGTTCGGTATTCCGGGTGCAGCTCTTGCTATGATTCAGACTGCTAAGAGTAATAAGAAGAAAGTTGCAATCGGTCTGGTAGCCTCCGCAGCTGTTTGTGCATTTGTCTGTGGTGTTACAGAGCCATTTGAGTTTGGTTTCATGTTCCTTGCACCGGCACTTTATGTTGTATATGCATTATTATATGGTATCTTCACAGTGATTACGGTATTAGTTGGATTTAGAGCAGGTTTTAGTTTCTCTGCTGGAGCAACAGACCTTCTTTTCTCTGCAACCCTTCCGGCAGCAAAGAATACCTGGATGATCATTCCACTTGGTATTGCAGCATTTATTGTATTTTATGTGGTATTCCGTTTCGCTATCACAAAGTTTGATCTGAAAACTCCTGGTAGAGAAGACGATGATGTGGAAGCAGAGAAAAATGTCGACCTTGGGAGCAGTGATTACACAACTGTAGCGGCAACAATTTTAGAAGGTGTTGGTGGTGCAGCAAATATTAAAAGTATTGATAACTGCATTACAAGACTTCGGCTTGAGGTAAAAGACAGTTCTTTAGTAGATGAGAAGAAAATCAAATCAGCAGGGGCTGCTGGTGTTATCAGACCAAGTAAAACAGCTGTTCAGGTTGTCATTGGAACAAAAGTCCAGTTCGTAGCTGATGAGTTCAAAAAATTATGTAGATAATCAAAAACATACTATTTGTGAAATGAAATCATATTGAAGAAAAAATAATCCCTTTTTGACAGAGGCGGTTCCAGTTGGAATCGCTTCTTTGTCATCTATGCGATCCTTAATGAAAATATAAAGTTTCACAGTCCACATGTTTAACATAATGGAAAATAATTTATTGTTTACAAAGAAAAACGATAATGATAGAATAACCATGATATATTGCGAAAAAAATCAGAAAGGGGGAAGAAGTGGACACAGATGGCAGGTTTATGGCAGATGGTATTCAGACAGCTTCAACCCCAGAAAAAGCGGGCCATACCGCAGAATGTACGTCATTTGGACCGGAAAAAGCCGGAAGAGAGCGGACAAATGAACAAACAGGAACAGGAAAGGACACAAAAGGACGTGGAAAATGAAGATTTACTGATCAGTCAGATCGATGAGTTTCGTGAAAAAGCAAAACAACTTCAGGTGCTTCTGGCAGCAAAAGAAAGTAAAGCGGCGGAATTGCAGTCGCTTGTGGATGAGCGGGCAGACAAAGCACAGGAATTAGAACATATTTTAACAGAACGTCAGGAAGAAGCAGACAAGATCGTTACCGAATTTGGACGAAAAGTAGATGCACTTGCCGAAAAGGTGACGGCTAAAATGACAGAGATTGAGGCAGGTCTTACCGGACAGGTGGCTGATATCAGGAAAACCAGTGAGGAACAGATTGCCTTAAATCGTCAGATGAATGAGGAGCAGACGGCTTCTAACCGGAAATTAAACGAGGAACAGATTGCGGCGAACAAGCAGTTCTTAGAGGAACAGGCAATTGCCAACAAAAAGCTCAGTGAAGGACAGATTGCGGAGGTCAAGGAGCTGTTAGAGAATGCAACGTCACAGTTAGAGTCTATTAAGACGGATCTTTCTGAAAAAGTACACACGGAAAATGTCAAATGTTATCGTAACATACAGGATCTGTTCAATGAGTTTGATTCTAAAATTGAAAAAATGGATGAGATGGAAGGCGGCGTTGATTCGGTGAAAGGATATGTGAAGCTGCTATCCTGGTTTTCAATTTTAAATTTTGTGGTATTGATCGTATTTATATTATATTCTATGGGAGTATTTCACTTTTAACAGTACACATGACGCCGGCGCTGCCAGCGTCTGTTTCTTTCTTTTTTAGAAATAAAAAAGAAGAGTCCGGCAGTAATAAATCAGAGAAATAGCTGCTAATTTTTAGGTAAAGAGAGGAATTTCATGAGCGCAGAAAAGAGAAAAGTTTGGGTTGTAGGGCATAAAAATCCGGATACGGATTCTATTTGTGCAGCTATCTCTTATGCATATTTAAAAAATCAGACAGAAAACGATAAAACCTATGTGGCAAAACGTGCCGGAGCAGTAAATGCAGAGACACATTATGTGCTCGATTATTTTGGGGCACAGGAACCAGAGTTAGTTACCTATGCGGGAACACAGATTAAGGATATTAATTACAGAAGAACGGCGGGAGTAAGCAGCCAGATTTCCCTGAAACGTGCATGGGAGACAATGAAAAAATTAGAGGTTGTAACGCTTCCGGTAACCAATCAGTTTGGAAAACTCGAAGGAATTATTGTAACAAAGGATATTGCAACGTCTTACATGGACGTTTTTGATAATCATGTGTTATCCCAGGCACGAACACAGTATAAAAATATTGCGGAAACGTTGGATGGAACGATCATCGTTGGAAATGAGCATGCATATTTTGTAAGAGGAAAGGTAGTGGTAGCGACCTCGAATCCGGAATATATGGCAGATTATATCGAAGATGATGACATGGTAATCTCAGGGGACCGGGAAGAGGCGCAGAAACAGGCTATCGAGTCAAATGCAAGCTGTCTGATCATCGGTGGGGGAATTGAAGTCAGCGAGGATGTACGCGCCCTTGCGGAAAAACATGACTGCATCATTATTACAACACCGTTTGATACATTTTCGATAGCGCGTCTTATCAATCAGAGTATGCCGATCAAACAGTTTATGACACGGAAAAATATCATCACATTTGGTATAGAGGATTATGTGGACGAAGTGAGAGAGACGATGTCAAAAATCCGACACCGTGATTTCCCGATCTTAAATGAAAACGGTAACTATGCCGGTATGGTTTCCCGTCGTAACCTGATGAATATGCAGAAGAAACAGGTGATCCTTGTTGACCACAATGAGAAGGCACAGGCGGTAGACGGAATTGATGAGGCAGAGCTGTTAGAGATCATCGATCATCATCGTCTTGGCAGTCTTGAAACAGTTTCGCCGGTTTATTTTAGAAATCAGCCACTCGGCTGTACCTCAACGATCATTTATCAGATGTATCAGGAAAAGGGCGTGGATGTGCCAAAACAGATTGCAGGACTTTTACTGTCTGCCATTATTTCTGATACGCTGATGTTCCGTTCACCAACGTGTACACCGTTAGATAAATCTGTGGCGGAGGCGCTTGCAGTGATCGCGGAAGTAGACATTGAGACTTATGCGAAAAATATGTTCCAGGCGGGCAGTAATTTCAGCGGAAAGTCCACGGAGGAGATCTTTTATCAGGATTTCAAGATATTCCATACCGATGACTGTGATTTCGGAGTGGCACAGATCAGTGCTATGAGCCGGGAAGAACTAGACAAAGTGGCAGAGCAGATACGTCCGTTTATGGTACAGGTGCTTGCAGAAAAGAAGATAGATATGGTCTATGTCATGCTGACGGACATTTTAGAGGAATCCTCAAAAATTATTTTTGACGGGGAGAATGCAGGCAGGATTTTAGGAGCCGCGTTCCGCAAAGAAGAGCGGGCTGATGGTATTTTGTTAGACGGAATTGTTTCCAGAAAGAAACAGTTCATACCGACGCTCATGAATGAAATGGCAGAGCGTCAGTGAGAAGCAGTGTCAAAATAGGATGAGAATAACAGAATGTGTGTCCTGCGGACATTTTATTATCATAAATTAAGATTTCAGGTTTTGGAGAGAGTCCCTTGGGGCTTCTCCAAAACTTTTTTTATATGCACGCGAAAAAGTTGAATAATTTTTAAAACCGCAGGCATAGCAGACTTCAGTGATCGGCATTCCTTCTGAAATCAGATCTTTTGCTAAAAGCAGCCGTTTGGTCGAGAGATAATTGCCGATCGTGTAACCGGTCTGATCTTTAAACGTATGCATCAGATAAGAGCGGCTTAAGAAAAACCTCGCAGACAGTTTGTCGATGGAGATATCCTCGGTCAGATGTTCACTCAGATAATTTAATACCGTGATGATTTTTTCGTCGGAGGCAGTATCATTGATAAATTCGATGCCATCGTGCATGGCAGCACGGTTTAACTGTATCATAAATTCTAAAAATAAAATTTCCTGATGCAGGGAAGCTGCAAAATCTTTATCATTTACAGACTGGTCAAGTGCCTGTATCGCAGTTTTTAACTTTGCAGCACGCGAACCCTGAAAACGCAGCACGTGTGACTGTTCTGTGGCAGCCTGGCTCAGACAGTGTGAAAGATCAAAATCGGACTTTTCATATTTTTTCAAATAATCCGGTGAAATGTAGATGATGATACGTTCATAAGGAGATTCTGACTGAATGATCGGCCGGTGAACCTCCCCGGCGTGAACTAACACGATATCATTAGGGGCAAGCTGATAAGAATGTCCCTCGATGCAATAAGTGATATCACCGTTTAACAGGATTAAAATCTTGTGAAAATCGTGATAATGATAAGAAAAATCCTTTTTATTCTGGTCTTTCAGATGAAATAATTTAAAACTGGATGTCAGATAACCGACTTTTTTATATTCCGGCATACAGGTACTCCTTCCGAATCAGATTAATAAAATGCTTTTCAAATCCAACCCTAACACAAAAAAGCACAATTTGCAATATACACAGCACTAGACGAGTATATATTTTAAAAAGTGTTTTATATAATAGAACCATATGAAAGAAAAGTTATAGGAAATAAATGTTAAAAAACTTGAAATAATAAGAATGAAAAAGAAGGAGAACGGCATGAAGAATTTCAGCAATTACAATGATTACAGTACAAAAGAAGAATTACATTTTGAATCAAAGGCAGTACACGGAGCACTTGGAACGGAACCGCTTACCGGAGCAGTCAGCATGCCGATCTTCCAGACGGCTACTTTCCGTCATCCGGCACTTGGAGAATCCACAGGATTTGCATACAGCCGTCTTGAGAATCCGACCAGACAGGAATTAGAGCGTACTATGGCGATTTTAGAGGGAGGTATCAAAGGATTTGCATTTTCCAGCGGACAGGCGGCAAATATGGCAGTATTTTCCCTGTTAAATCCGGGAGAGCATGTGATCTTATCTGACGATATCTATGGTGGAACATTCCGTATCATCGGTGATGTTTTTGGAAGATACGGCATCGAGCACACTTATGTGGATATGTCAGAACTTGATGAGGTAAAGGCAGCCATCCGTCCGAATACAAAAATGTTATTTATCGAGACACCGACTAACCCGATGATGAAGGTGGCAGACATCCATGCACTTTCTGAGATCGCAAAGAGTATCGGAGCACTCACGGTTGTTGATAATACATTTTTAACACCATATTTCCAGAAACCATTACAGCTTGGTGCAGATATCGTAACACACAGCTCCACAAAATATTTAGGCGGACATAACGATACGATTTCCGGTATCGTGGTTGTAAAAGATGACGAGGAGATTGCAGAAAAGATCCATGTCCATATCAAATCTCACGGCAGTCAGCTTGCACCGCTTGATAGCTGGCTGATCTTAAGAGGAATCAAGACATTGCCGGTTCGTATGGACAGACACAACGAGAATGCGAAGAAAGTTGCAGAGTGGCTCAGAACACAGCCGAAAGTACAGAAAGTGTATTATGTAGGTTTTGAAGATCACAAAGATTACGCAGTGACGAAAAAACAGACAACTGGTTTTGGCGGAATGATCTCATTTACTGTTGACAGTTTTGAGACAGTAAAGAAAATCTTAAAAGGTGTTGATATGATCATGTTTGCAGAGAGCCTTGGAGGAACAGAGACACTGATCACATACCCGACAACACAGACACATGAGGATACACCACTTGACATCAAAGAGAAACTTGGTATTACAGACTGCTTCCTTCGTATGTCAGTCGGAATTGAAAATGCAGATGATATCATTGCAGACCTTGACAGGGCAATGAATGCATAAAATGGAGGATTACCATGAAATTTACAAAAATGCAGGCATTTGGAAATGATTATGTATATATTGATGCCGTTCACCAGGATATTAAAAATTTACCGGAGCTGGCACGGTTTGTCAGCGACAGACATTTTGCCATTGGATCAGACGGAATGGTTTTGATCTGTCCATCCGATAAGGGAGATTTCCGGATGCGGATGTTCAATCCGGATGGTTCAGAAGGAGAAATGTGCGGCAACGCACTCCGTTCTGTCGGAAAATATGTTTATGACCACAGGCTGACCGATAAGACAGAACTTGTGATCGAGACACTTGGTGGAATGCAGCATCTGAATCTGACGGTAACGGATGGTCTGGTATCAAACATCCGAGCAGATATCGGGGAACCGAGACTGGATACGAAAGTAATTCCGGTAAATACAGATTTAGAGCAGTTTGTAGAGCAGCCGGTGGAGGTGCTGGATAAAACATTTCATATCACGGCAGTATCCTGGGGCAATCCACATTGTGCAATGTTTGTGGATTCTGTCGCAGACCTTGATGTGGAGCGTTACGGAAAGACAATCGAGCATATGACATCGCTGTTTCCAAATAAAACCAATGTTACATTTGCAGAGTTTGTAAAGCGTGATTATATCAAGATCCGTGAATGGGAACGTGGGACCGGTGAGACGATCGGATGTGGGACAGGCTGTTCGACAGCGGTTGTTACAGGTGTTCTGACCGGACGTACAGACCGCAAAGTTACTGTGGAGCAGATTGGTGGACCTCTTCTGATCGAGTGGGATGAGAAAACAAACCATTTATTTATGACGGGACCGTCACACACTGTGTTTGAAGCGGAGATTGATGCATCACACATTTTAGAAAAATAAAAAGATATTATACAGGGGCTGCCGTGCAGAATGTACGGCGGCTTTTCGTGGTCTTGAACAATATAGGGAGAAAAAATGAAGTTAAATAAGATCTGTGAAAAGATAAAATACGAATGTTTACAGGGCAGCATGGAAGCAGAAGTCAGAGACATTATCTATGATTCAAGAAAGATTGCAAAGGAAACCATGTTCGTCTGTATGGTTGGAGCAGTGACGGATGGTCACAAATATATCCCGGATGCAGTGGAAAAAGGAGCAAGTGTCATTGTTGTGGAGCGTGCCGAAGAAGCCATGAATATCCCGGATACGATCACCGTGTTAAAAGTGGAATCTGCACGTTATGCACTGGCATTGATGTCGGCTGCATTGTTTGACTACCCGGCCAAAAAGCTGATCACGATCGGACTGACCGGCACCAAAGGAAAGACAACCACGACATACATGATCAAAAATGTGCTAGAAGCAGCAGGCAAAAAAGTCGGACTGATCGGAACGATCGGAGCGATGATCGGAGATGAGAAGATTCCGTCAAAAAATACGACACCGGAATCTTACGAACTGCACCGCATGTTTGCTTCCATGGTAGAAGCAGGCTGTGAATATGCAGTGATGGAGGTGTCTTCCCAGGGACTGAAAATGGACCGAACAGCAGGAATCATGTTTGATTACGGTGTGTTTACCAATCTGTCCCCGGATCATATCGGACCAAATGAGCATGCATCGTTTGAGGAATATTTAGAATGTAAGAGCATGTTATTCCGTCAGTGCAAGATCGGTATTTTAAATGCAGATGATGAGCACAGCGAAGCAGTTGCGGCAAACCATACCTGTGAGATCCACAGTTTCGGGGTGGAAGATGGCAGTGAAAAAACGTTTCTTGGCAAACCGCTTGATCTGGTTGCAGCGGATCTTGGATTTATCAAGGAAAACGGAAAACTCGGTATGCATTTCCATGTGAAAGGATGCATGGACTGCGAGGCAAGAGTGCATATTCCGGGAAGATTTTCAGTATATAATTCACTGGTAACAATGTTAGTCTGCCATCTGGCAGGAATTTCAGATGAGGCAATCTTAGACGGTCTGGATAAAGTGCAGGTCAAAGGACGTGTGGAAATGCTTCCAGTATCGAAAGATTATTATCTGATCATTGACTACGCACACAATGAAGTCAGCACCAGAAGCGTGCTTACGACATTGATGGAATATCATCCGAAACGTCTGATCTGTGTCTATGGCGGCGGCGGAAACCGTTCAAAGCTGCGCCGTTATGATATGGGTGAGGTAACCGGTGAGATGGCAGATCTGTGTGTACTGACCTGTGATAATCCGAGAGATGAAGACATCCGCGATATCAATAAAGATATTAAAGTCGGACTTGCAAGAAGTAACGGAAAATATATCGAGATCGACGACCGGAAAGAAGCGATCGCATACTGCATGGTAAATGCCCAGCCGGGAGATATGATCGTATTGCTTGGAAAAGGCCACGAAGATTATCAGGAGATCCGCGGTGTGAAATACCATTTTGATGAGCGCGAGGCAGTTGCGGAAGTTTTAGATGAGATCAAAGAGGGAAAGCGCACAAAATAAAAGAATACGAAATTGGAGGAAATATTTTGAATACAATTACCGTAGAAGAACTGGCACAGAAAGGAACAGAAGGTCTGCAGCTGATCGACGTCCGTCCGGAAAATGATTTTTCACGCGGGGCGATCGACGGTGCCATCAATCTTCCGTTAGAAAAGATCGAAGCGGGTGAGACAGATATTTTAAAGAAAGACCAGCCGGTTTATCTGTACTGCCATGTGGGGGAAAACAGCAGGGATGCAGCAGAGATACTGGATGATGAAGGCTATGATACCATCAATTTAGAGGGTGGTTACCGTGCCTGGTTAAGATACCAGCTCACGCGTGTGACGATGGAGGATGATTCAAGAAAAGAGCGTACCGAGCAGATTGAAAAAAGCCTGATCAAAAAATTCAGAAAGCCGGTCTGGAGCCGTTTTACCAAGGCACTTCATGATTATGAAATGATCCAGGATGGCGATAAGATCGCGGTATGTATTTCCGGTGGAAAAGATTCCATGCTTTTGGCAAAACTGTTTCAGGAATTATACCGTCATGGAAAACGCAATTTTGAACTTGTTTTCCTGTGTATGAATCCGGGCTATAATGAGGAAAACTGGCGTATTATCCAGGAAAATGCAAAACTGCTTGATATCCCGCTCACGACATTTGAAACACAGATTTTTGATTCTGTTGCGGAGGTAGATAAGAATCCGTGTTATCTGTGTGCGAGAATGCGGAGAGGATATCTTTATTCAAAGGCAAAAGAGTTAGGATGTAATAAGATCGCACTTGGACATCATTTTGATGACGTGATCGAGACGATCCTGATGGGAATGTTATACAGTGGAAAAGTTGAGACAATGATGCCAAAACTTCACAGCCAGAATTTTGAGGGAATGGAACTGATCCGTCCACTTTATCTGGTAAAGGAAGAGGACATCAAGGCATGGCGTGACTATAACCGCCTGCAGTTTATCCAGTGTGCCTGCCGTTTTACGGAAAACTGTACAAGCTGTGGCGGGGCAAAAGGCTCCAAGCGTGAGGAAATGAAAGATCTTGTCACCGAACTGCGCAAAAAAAGTGAATTTATTGACAGCAATATTTTCAACAGCGTCAGCAATGTGAATTTAAAGACTATCATTGGATATAAAAAAGATGGAGTGTACCATAACTTCCTGGATGATTATGATGCAGATTAAAGCAGATTTTTCGTGTATAAGTAGGCGAATAAATGTGGTAGAAAATTGAGACGAAAATCCTTACTTTTAAAGTAGGGGTTCGTCTGGTGTTTAAGAAGGAATCCTGTTGGCGGGGTTCCTTTTTTCGATTCATAGGAAATTACGTCCTATGAATCAAAAAGCCCTCCGGGCAGGATACGCATCTCGCGGAGAAGAAGTTAGCTGTAAACAGCACCGCTCGAGCGCAAAAGAGTCGCAAGCGACCCTTTTTTATCAGCACTGCGAATCTGCTTACTCGCAAACGGGAATCATCGTTACACCGAAAAAAATATTCGCGAAAGGAGTTCACCTATACAATGAAAGCCCACAAAACAATCAACTACGAATACAAAAATGCCCCAATCCCAGGCGGCGGATACGTCACCGGACTGTTATACCATCCCAGACAGCCCGGCATCCTCTACGCCAGAACAGACATCGGCGGTGTTTACCGGTATGATTACGAAAAAAAACACTGGAAAAGTCTGATCGATGGCGTGAGCATGGAGGATATCTCTGAAACATTTCCAATCGCATGTGCACTCGACGAAAATCATCCGGAATATTTATATATTATGAGCGGTATCAACGGGCAGGGCTATGGAAAATTTTCTATTTCAGAGGATTATGGAGAGACATTTATCCATAAAAAGATACCTGTGACTGTCCATGGCAACCTGTGCGGAAGAGGAACCGGATATCGTCTGGCAGCAGATAAAAAGGATGAGAATATACTTTATTTTGCAAGCCAGTTAGATGGTCTGTGGAAAACCACGGACAGAGGAGATACCTGGAAGAGACTTACTTTAGAAGAAAATTACATGACATGTGTCTGGGTGTCAGATGATGCAAAAACGATCGTCGCAGGGACAGCAGGCTATACGACGAGAGAAAATGATAAACTGCGTGGTCACAGCCTGTATGTTTCCTATGATGCAGGCCAGTCATTTGAAAGGCTGATGCAGCCGGAAAATGTTTTAGTCAGTGACAGCAAAATGAATGGTCTGGTGGCATCACGTTATAATTATGATGGAACTTATCTTTATGTGACGATGAATGTTACCGGAAGATGGAATTATGTGATCGATCTCGGATACAGCTGCGATTCCGGGGATGTGATCGGTGGAAAAGTACTCCGTTATTATTTTTCGGAAGGGAAAATTGCAGGATATGATGATATCACGCCGGATGCGGATGGTGTATTGACAAAAAAATTTTTAAATTATGGATTTGGCGGGATTTCCTCCTGTAAAGCGATGCCCGGACTTTTGGTCTGCTCGACACTTTGCCGGGAAAAAGAGGGTGATGAGATCGTATATCTTTCCAAAGATTATGGTAATAGCTGGAGTGTGAGCCTGTGCGGACTTGAAAAAGGAGATCTGTATTTTAATACTTCCTATATGAAGCCGGAGTACAATGGCAATCATTGTCTGCTGCACTGGATGAGCGATATTAAGATCAATCCATTCGATCCGAATGAGGTATGGTTTAATTCCGGAACCGGTGTTTTTATGACGGATGCACTGCTTGGTGAACATCCGCGTTATCATGATGCATGTGCAGGAATCGAGGAGACGGTTCATTTGAATGTATATGCCCCGGTCGCCGGAGAAGCAGAACTTATTGATATCGTCGGGGATCTTGGCGGTTTTGCGTTCCGTAATCTCGATGAACCATGTAAAAATTCATTTGACGACAGGGAAGGCAACCGCTATATTACCTGTATCAATGCAGATATTTCCGATGCAGACAGCAATCTTGGCATTGTGACGGCACGGGGAAACTGGAAAGGGAAAACAAAAGGCGGTCTGGTGCGCACCCGTGATAATTTTAAAACATTTGAGCGGATCAGCATGCCGTTTGGCATCAATGCAGAGATTGACAGAAAATTGCATGAGATTGAAAATCCGAATGTAAATGCCGGCTGGGTGGCAATGTCACCGGATGGTATAAATATTGTCTGGTCTGTGGCAGATGGCATCAGGCTTCCGGTGGAACTGGTGATCATCAGCAATGACGGTGGGAAAAATTTTCAAAAAGCAGGCGTATTTGATCTGAAAGGAAATCCTGTCAAAAAGGGTTACCTGAAAGTCTTTTCTGACCGTACTGGTAATGATTTGTTTTACGGTTTTGGCGGTGCGTCTGAAATCTATGTGAGCAGGGACGGCGGTAAAAACTTTTACCAGAAACAGCCGGAAGAAACATTTCCTATCTGCGATTTTGGTTATATTGATACTGCAAATAAGACGGAAGTGCGCGGTGAGGGAGGAAAAAGAGGTGTATTTTACATGGCATTAGGTGACGCGGGACTTTATAAATTCTGCTATGACACCGGAACAGATAAAATTCATGTAAAAAGGCTGACAGATGCGAAAGATGCATGTTACTGCATGGGACTTGGTGTGATCGGCGAAGGAAGGGAGTATCTGACAGAGGAAAAGGCGATTTATTTCTGCGGACGTCTTGATGGGGAATATGGATTTTACCGTACCCTTGATGAGGGAAAGTCGTATGAACGGCTGAACCGGGATGATCAGATGTATGGTGAGATCAACAGTATCGATGGCGATAAGAGAAAGTTTGGCAGATTTTTCCTTGCGACAGGGTCACGCGGCGTTCTGTATGGAGAGATGTTGAAATAATCTGACAGGGCAGAATGTTTTGCAAATTTGTATCAACTGGAAAAAGGACGGAAAATTTTACAAATTTATATCAACTGGAAAAAATGATAAATACAGGAAATAGCAAGTTATATTAATTTTGAATGATTCATATAAAAGAGGAAAAGTTAGATGAGAGTTTACGAAGAAAATAACAGACTGGTAATTGCAGATGGAACATCGACATTGTGGTTAGAACCATGGGGAGAAAATTCTTTCCGTGTGCGCATGACGAAGGAAGCACAGATGGATGCACATGACTGGGCGCTGACCGAGGAAGTAAAAAAATTCCCTATTCAGGTGGAATGCAGGGAAGTTGACACGACAGATCCGTGGTATCGCGGAGAAGAATTTGCAAAATATCATCAGACCGGAAACGTATACACGGTAAAAAACGGAAAGATCACGGCGGTGATCTCCCCGGAGGGATGGATCAGCTATTTTAATCAGAAGGGAGAGCTTCTGACCGAAGAGTACTGGAGAAACAGAAACCGGATCAACCGCTATTGCGTGCCACTGCGTATTGATGCAAGAGAATTAAAACCAATTCCAGGAAGTACAGATTACGAACTGACCATGCGTTTTGAAGCATTTGATGATGAAAAAATATTTGGTATGGGGCAGTATCAGGAAAAAAATCTGAATAAAAAAGGTGCGATATTGGAACTGGCACACAGAAACAGCCAGGCGAGTGTTCCATTTATGGTTTCAAACAGAGGTTATGGATTTTTCTGGAATAATCCGGCGATTGGGACAGCCATTTTCGGGGCAAATAAGACTGAGTGGCATGCAAAGAGCACAAAGAAACTGGATTATTTTATCACGGCGGGAGATACACCGTTTGAGATTGAAGAACAGTATTCTGCGGCAACCGGAAGAACACCGATGATGCCGGAATATGGTATGGGATACTGGCAGTGTAAGCTGCGTTACCGCAATCAGGATGAGATACTTGCAGTTGCAAGGGAACATAAAAAACGCGGACTTCCGATGGATGCGATCGTGATCGACTTTTTCCATTGGACAATGCAGGGTGAATTTAAGTTTGAGCCGAGAGACTGGCCAGATCCAAAAGCAATGGTGGATGAATTAAAGAGTATGGGAATCGAGACGGTCGTATCTGTCTGGCCGACGGTGGATGAGCGCAGCGAAAATTATGTGGAGATGAATGACAGGGGATATCTTGTCACACCGGATCGAGGACTGTCCTATCATATGAGCTGGATGGGTAATACGGTATTTTATGACGCGACAAATCCGGGAGCACAGAAGTTTGTATGGGATAAATGTAAGGAAAACTACTATAAAAACGGAATCCGCTGTTTCTGGTTAGATGAGGCAGAGCCGGAGTATGGTCCTTATGATTTTGACAATTACCGCTATTATGCGGGACCTGCATTACAGTGCAGTAATATTTATCCGGTCGGTTATGCAAAAGGATTTTATGATGGCTTAAAAGCGGAGGGAGAGAAAGACATCATGAGTCTGGTGCGCTGTGCATGGGCTGGCAGCCAGAAATACGGTGTCCTTACCTGGTCCGGGGATGTGTATTCTTCGTTCCGTTCTATGAGAGAGCAGCTTCAGGCAGGAATTAACATGTGTGTGGCAGGCATTCCGTGGTGGACATCAGATATCGGAGGATTCCTTGGTGGGGATATCAAAGATCCGGCATTTAAGGAGCTTTTAGTGCGCTGGTTTGCATGGGGTGCATTCTGTCCGGTATTCCGTATGCATGGAGAACGTTCGCCGTGGTATGAGAGAGAACAGGAGTTTATCGATGGTGTGCGCCAGCTTACCTCCGGTCAGGATAATGAGGTATGGAGTTTTGGAGAGGATAATTATGAGATATTGAAAAAATATCTGTTTATCCGTGAGCGCCTCCGCCCGTATATCCGTTCCTGCATGGAACAGGCAAGTAAGACAGGGGCACCGGTGATGCGTCCGCTGTTTTTTGATTTTGCAGAAGATAAGGAGAGCTGGAACGTGGAAGATGCATACATGTTTGGCCCGGATCTTTTGGTGGCACCGGTCATGGAAGCCGGAGCGACAGAACGCAGGGTTTATCTTCCATCTGGTACAAAGTGGACAGATGCATATACGAAAAAAGTATATGAGGGTGGAAACTATGTGACAGTACCGGCACCGATCGATGTGATCCCGGTATTTATGAGAGAAGGAACTTCTTATCCAATTTATGAAAGAGCAAAAAATTCCCAACACAGCGTTTGCAGCCGCTGTGTTGGGAATTTTCATATTAAGAAGGGGGTTTAAGTCATAGTGACTACGGAAACCCAACTGTTAAATATTTAACAGCAAATTTATTATGCACCCAAAAGTACTAAAAATCCAGTGAACATATTGTGAATTTTTGTATTTTAATTGTTAATAAATGAAAGAGAACCGCGAAAGTGGACTGTGGACGACTTGACGTTTCCTTTGCTTTTCCCGTATAATAAAAAAGTATGGGTAAATGCCTGATTATTTTTTGGAATGGAGAATAAAATGTCAATAGATCAGAGTAAAATCAGAAATTTTTGTATTATAGCACATATCGATCACGGCAAATCAACGCTTGCTGACCGTATTATAGAAAGAACAGGAACACTGACCAGCAGGGAGATGCAGGCCCAGGTTCTTGATAATATGGATTTAGAGCGTGAGCGTGGAATCACGATTAAGTCACAGGCGGTTCGTATCATTTATAAGGCAAATGATGGGGAAGAATATATTTTTAACCTGATCGACACACCTGGACACGTCGATTTCAATTATGAAGTGTCACGAAGCCTTGCAGCCTGTGATGGTGCGATTTTGGTTGTAGACGCTGCACAGGGCGTGGAGGCACAGACACTGGCAAATGTATATCTTGCTTTAGATCATGATCTTGACGTGATGCCGGTTATCAATAAGATCGACCTTCCAAGTGCACAGCCGGATGAGGTGGTAAAGGAGATCGAGGATGTGATCGGTATTGAGGCGGAGGATGCACCGCGTATTTCCGCTAAGACCGGTTTAAATATCGATCAGGTGTTAGAGCAGATCGTGACAAAGATCCCGGCGCCGACCGGAGATAAAGATGCTCCGCTTCAGGCGCTGATCTTTGATGCACTTTATGATTCCTATAAAGGAGTCATCGTATTCTGCCGTATCAAAGAGGGAACGGTAAAAGTGGGAGATACCATCCGTATGATGGCAACCGGTGCACAGTCCGAGGTCACAGAGATCGGATATTTTGGTGCAGGACAGTTTATCCCATGTGATGAGCTTGCGGCGGGAATGGTAGGTTATATCTGTGCAAGCATCAAAAATGTCCGTGATACCCGTGTCGGCGATACCGTGACGAATGCCAACCGTCCATGCAGTGAACCGCTTCCGGGTTACAAAAAAGTCAACCCGATGGTGTACTGCGGTATGTATCCGGCAGACAGTGCAAAATATCCGGATCTCAGAGATGCACTGGAAAAATTGCAGATCAATGATGCTTCCCTGCAGTATGAACCGGAGACATCTTTAGCACTTGGTTTTGGATTCCGCTGTGGATTTTTAGGATTACTTCATTTAGAGATCATTCAGGAACGTTTAGAGCGTGAGTTTAATTTAGACCTTGTGACAACGGCACCGGGAGTTATTTATAAAGTGCATAAGACAAACGGTGAGGTCATTGACCTGACAAACCCGTCAAACCTCCCGGATCCGTCTGAGATCGAATACATGGAAGAACCTGTTGTATCGGCAGAGATCATGGTGACGAGTGAATATGTCGGCGCAATCATGAAGTTATGTCAGGAACGCCGCGGTGTTTATCTGAGTATGGAATATTTAGAGGAGACGCGTGCACTCATCAAATATGATCTGCCGTTAAATGAGATCATTTATGATTTCTTTGATGCATTAAAATCACGTTCCAGAGGTTACGCATCTTTCGATTATGAATTAAAAGGATATGAGCGTTCCGAGCTGGTAAAACTTGACATTCTGATCAATAAAGAGCAGGTGGATGCCCTTTCCTTTATCGTATTTAAGGACAGTGCCTACGAGCGCGGAAGAAAAATGTGTGAAAAGTTAAAGGAAGAGATTCCGAGACATCTGTTTGAAATACCGATCCAGGCGGCTGTCGGCGGTAAAGTTATCGCGCGTGAGACAGTCAAGGCAATGCGTAAGGATGTGCTTGCAAAATGTTATGGTGGTGATATTTCCCGAAAGAAGAAACTGTTAGAGAAACAGAAAGAAGGAAAGAAACGTATGCGTCAGGTCGGAAATGTTGAGATTCCGCAGGAAGCATTTATGAGTGTTTTAAAACTGGATGAGGATTAAAAATGGAAAAAAAGGAACTGGAATTATATATCCATATCCCGTTCTGTGTCAGGAAATGTAATTATTGTGATTTCCTTTCTTTTCCGGCGGATGAAGATACACAGAGACAGTATGTGAAGGCACTTTGTAAAGAGATTACCTACTATGGAGCCCATTGCAGGGATTATGTGGTCTCGACCGTATATATTGGCGGCGGTACACCGTCATGGCTTTGGGAGTCGGATATGGCAGCGATCATGGATGCTGTGCATCAGAGTTTTTCCCTGCTGCCGGGTGCGGAAGTTTCCATTGAGTGCAATCCGGGAACTGTCACGGCACAGAAGTTTGCAGTATACAGACAGTCCGGGATCAACCGGATCAGTCTGGGGCTGCAGTCTGCACAGAATGTTGAATTAAAAATGCTGGGACGTATCCATACCTGGGAACAGTTTATAAAGACCTATGAACTTGCAAGGGCAGGAGGATTTTCCAATATCAATGTGGATCTTATGAGTTCTCTTCCGGGGCAGCATATAGAAACCTATGCGGATTCCCTGCAGAAAGTATGCCGACTGAAACCGGAGCATGTTTCTGCCTATTCGCTGATCATTGAAAAAGGAACACCTTTTTACGATCTCTATAAATTTGATGCGGTCAAGCAGCGTGCGGGAATGGCAACGGATGCACTGCCGACGGAAGATGAAGTCTACGAGATGACGCAGATGACGGAACAGGTACTGAAAGAAAATGGCTATGTGCATTATGAGGTGTCAAATTTTGCGCAGCCGGGATATTCATGCAGACATAATATTGGTTATTGGACACGTGTCAACTATCTCGGAATGGGACTTGGTGCATCTTCTTTGATGGAAAACATACGTTACACCAATACATCGGATCTATATACTTATTTAGAACAGACACAAGCAATCCGCGAAGGTATCTGGGAAAATCATCATGAAGATGGCACAGTGGAACAACTTCCGGCAACCAATCTACATGCCTCGGCAGAATCTGTAAGCAGGTATGCCCAGATGGAAGAGTTTATGTACTTAGGACTCCGTATGATCGATGGAATTTCCAGAGATGATTTCTTTCATGACTTTGGAATACAGATTGAGGCAGTGTATCAGGAAGTTTTAAATCATCTGCAGGAAGAGGGACTCTTAGAGCGCCGTGCAGGCAGAATTTACCTGACACCGAAGGGGCAGGATGTCAGCAATTATGCACTGGCACAGTTCCTGTTTGACGAAACATAATAAAATATTAAGAAAATGTTTTATGGTCATTTAAAGGTGGATGGGATATAATGTGGTAAAGCAAAGAGCACATGCACTGCGGACTAAAGTATTAATATCGCAGTACCTGAAATATGCACTGTGGACTAAAATATTTATATAAATGAATGAAAAAGAAAAAAGATAGAGAGTGAACGGATTTGAATGCAGAGAAGCGAAGAAAAAAACGACTGAGAAACCTGGTATGCATAGTATATTGTTCGCTGCAGCTTCTGATCGTTCTTGCGTTATTTAAAGGGATGGGGAGTTTGCTGCACAAGCTGGTTCCGGCAGGCATTGACCTTTCACAGATCGAAGGGAAGATCGTGGCGGTTAATGACGAGCAGGAGAAGCAGGATGAGATAGACGAGAATAAACTGATCGTATGTTTAGATGCCGGGCATGGCGGAAAAGATAATGGATCTGATTACAGGCTTCGTTATGAAAAAAATGACAATTTAAAAATAACACAGGCAGTGGCAGCATATCTTACTGACAAGGAAAATGTGCAGGTTATCATGACACGTTCGGATGATACATTTTTGTCGTTAGAGGAGCGGACAACCTTTGCAAACCAGAATAATGCCGATTATTTTGTGTCGCTGCACCGAAATACCGGTGAGGGAAATGGCGTAGAGACCTGGATCCGCAGTGATGCAGATGATAAGGCACAGTCACTTGCCCAGAATATCATGGACAATCTGGATGCTGCAGGAGTTTCAAGAAACCGCGGCGTAAAGAAAGGAACACAAAAGAGCGAGAGCAAAGATTATTATGTAAATCTGCACACAAACATGCCGGCATGTATCGTTGAACTTGGTTTTATGAACAGCCCGACGGATAACCAGTTGTTTGATGCAAACCTTGACAGTTACGCAAAAGCAATCGGGGATGCTGTATTAAAAACGTATGAGTCCTATGGAAAAGACGGAACAGACGCTACAGAATCGGTAGGGGATGTTCCGAGTACGGAAGACCAGACATCTACGGAAACAGGCACAGGCACGACCGGACAGGTGCTGCAGAATACGCAGATTGAAAACGTAGCTTCTTTAGATGCGACCAGTCATGACTGGGGACTTGGCAGCCACACGGATGACGAAAACCGTCCGCTTGACGCCATCAATGCACAGGAGACTTATGGAAAATATAATGCGTACTTCATCGGTGAAGATACAAAAGATATTTATCTGACATTTGATGAAGGTTATGAATACGGACAGACCGAGAGCATTTTAAATACCTTAAAAGAAAAAGGTGTATCTGCTACATTTTTTGTAACGGAACCATATGCGAAGGACAATCCTGATCTGGTAAGACGTATGATTGATGAAGGTCATGTGCTTGGAAACCACAGTGTGACACATCCATCTGCGGGTATGCCATCATTGACTTTAGATAAGCAGGAAAATGAGGTAACAGAGAATCATGCCTATATCAAGGAAAACTTTGGGTATGACATGTACCTGTTCCGTTATCCGACCGGAAGATTCAGTGAGCAGTCGCTTGCACTGTTAAATAACTGTAATTATAAGAGTATTTTCTGGAGTTTTGCATATCTTGATTATGATGTCAATAACCAGCCGGATCATGTATCAAGCCTGCAGAAGATGAAAGATAAACTCCATCCGGGTGCGATTTATCTGCTCCATGCGGAGTCGGAGACGAATGCAGCAGTGCTGGGTGATTTTATTGATGCTGTGAGAGCTGCGGGATATGGATTTAAGAATTTTTAGATGGTAAAAAATAATATAGTTTAAAAATGGAGCTGTCGCACTAGCTGATTAAAATTAGCAGTATCTCAGCTCCTTTTTAGAGTGTTTGGATTACATTTCTATTACTTTTTTAGCACAGATGTGCAGACGGATACGGTTTCTCTCCATTGTTCATCATGGGAAATCGATGCATCATGGTCACCTTTTTGTGCACCGTAACTTCCAAAACCGGCATGATTTCCTCCTTCGATCACATGTTCCGAATAGTCAGCGGGCATAAGGTCACGGCTGGTTACAACTTTGTCCATGTTTAAGACACCGTCATTGCTGCCATATATGGAAATAACCGGAAAAACAGCTTTTGTAAGATCACTGGTGGAATAGGAAGCAAGCAGGATCAGTCCGTCTAAATCATTTAAATGCTTCCCTGCATAGCTTGCAGCCATGGCACCACCGAGGGAATGACCAGCCAGATACCAGTGTTCATAGGAATAATCCGCCATGATGTCATCCGCTTTATTCATACCAAAGAAAGCAAGGTTGCAGGGCATTTTGACAAGAAAACAGTCGATGCCGCTTCCTGCGATCTGTTTTAACAGTGGTGCGTATGCGATTGCCTCTACTTTGGCGCCAGGATAGAAAATAAGCGCATCTTTCGTGCCTGGTCCGTCAAAAAGCATGCCGGTGGCAGTAGAACTTACCGTTACGGTATCGGAGGAGGTTAAAGCCTCATCTACATCAACGGCGTGATAGTAGTCATTGACATACCAGACGCTGATGCCGCAGAGTGTAAGAATCACGGCAAGCAGTATAATAAGGATAATTTTTGATTTACGTTTTGTGTGAGTCATGTGAAGTCCTTTCTTAAGTTGTATGGCTGTGGGCTGCCTGAAAGGCAGAGATTGGAAGTTATCAGTATCTATAACATTGAAATAATCGTCATAATAACATCCATTCCATTTCCTAATAAATTGCCAATAAAATGTGCTGTCATTGGTACATATATATTTTTAGTCTTAATATATGACAAACTTAACGGCAAAGCCCAGACCATAGTTAAAAATATTCCCCATATTGTTAAGGAGTGTTAGTATAAATAAAATATTCCTTTGGAATGACAAAACAAGATATTATAAATATCATTTCTATTATAATCGGTATCATGTTTGTTTTAATATAGCTGCTCATTATTTTACCTTCTTTTGAGAATCATAAAATTATGCACTTTAAACTTGAATTTATATAATTATCTCTCTAACTTTCCCCATTTTATAGGCTTTCCCGCCTGT
>ERZ791702.155-NODE-155-length-43574-cov-38.4301_pt1 | contig 43574 bp, 40 predicted proteins | sample MGYA00510050_ERZ791702 | MGnify/ENA primary metagenome ERZ791702 (study PRJEB30046, sample SAMN00715230) | human gut metagenome | study: EMG produced TPA metagenomics assembly of the A metagenome-wide association study of gut microbiota in type 2... | reverse complement strand
CCAGCCGTACTCAATATGGCAGCAACATTACCGTTGGTATTTGATGCTGAGCTAAACAGTATTCGCGAGCGGTTGAACATAATGAAAGCGAGTCCACACAACAATAATGTCTGGGGGGCGACGTATAACACCCGTAATAATGTCACCACCGATGCGGGTGCCGGGTTTGAGCAGACGCTGACCGGAATGACAGTGGGGATCGACAGCCGTAATGATATTCCTGAAGGAATTACCACGCTAGGCGCTTTTATGGGTTATTCCCATTCACATATCGGTTTTGATCGCGGAGGTCATGGCAGTGTGGGCAGTTATTCTCTGGGCGGCTATGCCAGTTGGGAACATGAAAGTGGTTTCTATCTGGACGGTGTCGTGAAGCTGAACCGTTTTAAAAGTAACGTAGCAGGTAAAATGAGCAGCGGTGGAGCCGCCAATGGCAGTTACCACAGCAACGGGCTGGGCGGTCACATTGAAACCGGGATGCGATTTACCGATGGTAACTGGAACCTGACGCCGTATGCATCGTTAACGGGGTTCACCGCTGATAACCCCGAATATCATTTATCCAATGGCATGAAATCGAAATCAGTCGATACCCGCAGTATATATCGTGAACTGGGCGCAACGCTGAGTTACAACATGCGTCTGGGGAACGGTATGGAAGTTGAGCCGTGGCTGAAGGCGGCTGTGCGCAAAGAATTTGTCGATGATAACCGGGTGAAAGTGAATAGTGACGGTAATTTCGTCAATTATTTGTCGGGCAGACGTGGAATATACCAGGCAGGTATTAAAGCCTCATTCAGCAGTACGTTAAGCGGGCATCTTGGGGTGGGGTATAGCCATAGTGCCGGTGTGGAATCCCCGTGGAACGCGGTAGCTGGTGTGAACTGGTCGTTCTGACCATCAACGAAAAAGCCCACATCTGTGGGCTTTCATGTTACCAGGAGCCGCGGCTCCTTTGCGTATCCTTTTATGTCTCCTCACCGTCTGGTCGGTGTTTTGCTGAGACTTCTAACTTCCTGTTTTTGTTGGTGTTGTCCTTACACCGTCCAATCATGATTGGGCTGGCGGAGTCTGAATTGGGTTTGTAATTCATTGAATTTACTTTGGGAAATTCTAGTTCAACTTTTTATGGGGGCCTATTTAGGTGCCTAAAAGTTTTTTAACCCTATTTTGATGAGTAAAAGGAAGAGAGATAGGGAAGAAGATTGACACTATTTAAGTGCTCATTATCCCCGTAGCTCGCCTTGCTCTGAGAATATCGGTAGCGCTGAGGAATGGCGTCTGATCCTGCCATGAAAATCCCTTCCGGTCGATGCGTACCAGTTCATAACGTTCCACTAGAAAATTCACCGCATCGACAAGTGTTATTCCTGCGTCGATATGCTCCTCAATGGTCGTGTTGTCATGGAATGGCGTGTCGTCAAGCGTCAGTCCGTAATGGTGCTCCAGCAGATACTTTAGCAGTTGCTGCCAGACCTGCACGGGAGACAGACGTGACGAAACCGGCACCGTGGCCGGTACAATTGAAATGTGCATTGGTAGAATCCTAAGAAAAGAAGAGAGAAGGCGTTACGGGGTTAGATAAATAGAAATGTAAACATAACCGTAGCTACCACGGGTATCAGCTATGCAGGTTAAACCCGTAAGATGAATATTCACCTGATGTTGCTGCGGTGGATTTAGCTCACCGGACCGCAGCATTGTTTCCAATTGACCTATAAACAGTGGGAAAGTCTGATCCAGATTCTGCAGTTGCTCCGGGCTAAAGCTTCCTGTCAAACCAGCCCTGTCAGCCAGGTAATGCAGACGCTTGCCCTCCTGTACCAGCCTTACGCCAAAGCGGGGGGTAATATCACTTTGTAGTCCCCATTGGGGAGAATCAGATAACGACATAAAAGTTTCCTTTTGTTGATATTTTGTCGGACCTACAGCCAACCGCGCTCTGCAAATGACATCACGTCATCCCCTACCACGAGGTGATCCAGCACACGCACTTCGACCAAGGTCAGTGCATTCGCTACCAGCTTTGTGATTTGCCGATCTGCCTGACTGGGCTCAGTTTCGCCGGATGGATGGTTGTGGGCCAGAATGACTGCAGCGGCGTTATGGCGTAGAGCCGCTTTGACCACTTCGCGGGGATGTACCTCCGTATGGCTGAGCGTGCCGGTAAACAGCGTTTCACGCTCCAGTAAACGATGCTGGTTATCGAGATACAGGACGATAAAGATTTCCCGCTCAAGACCCACCATCTGCAGCTGCAGCCAGGTTTTAGTGAAGCTGGTTGAGGTAAATGACTCTCCCGGCTGGCGCTGATATTTCTCCAGCAGACGCAGGGCTCGGCGGATGATGCGTTGTTCGTTAACTGGAAAAGCGGGAGATAATGCGATTTCTGACATCACAGTTCCTTGAAACAAAAATCCTCGCCGGTTTAATGGCAAGGCCTGAGGGAAGGGATAATAAAAAGGTTCATGAGGCAAGGTACAGCATATTTTCAGCCATCACCCATAGAGCGCGATTAAGCTTTACATCTCCGTCGATACCTTTTACCGCACGGGTTTGAGCACGCTTACCTTTCGTCGTTCGTCCCGATAGCCCGCCTTTCATCAAGTTCTCCTGAATGCGTTGGTAAGTGGTCCACAGGTCGTTGCTCTCATCCTGCCAACGGCGCGGGGAAAGGATCTGCGATTCGGTCACCGGCTGATGCTCTTCACCAAAGCGATAGGTTAATGCCGCTTTCGCCATCGCCTGTTGTGCTGGTGGTGGTAACAAAAGCGACTGCATGGCATCACGCTTCTCTTCTACACGGTCAAATATCCCCAGTACTTCGTAAGCCCCTTCGATGACTTTCTCTACTACGTTGCCTTTATGTGGCACTCGCACCTCCCCGAATGACTCACCGCAAATTAGCCCATTTTGGCAAACCGCTCTGAATAACCCCGGTATCATCTGATATGAGCTGGAACCGTCATGACTGTTAAGCAGAATAATTTCAGGAACCTGTTTGCCAGTAATCTGGCCTTCACGACGCAGGCGCAGCATGTGTTTGGTGTGCTCTCGCTTGCTCTGGTCCCGGACTCTGGTCTGGCAGGCAAAGAATGGTTGGAAGCCTTCGCGTTGCAAGTTATCGAGAAGGGTAATCGTCGGAATGTAGGTATAGCGATCACTACGGGATTCATGCTTTTCTTCGCTGAAGACGCTGGGCACATAATGGGCCAGCTCGTCTCGGGTTAACGGGCGGTCGCGGCGAACAAGATTGACTGAGCCGAAGCGGCTGGCTAAACGGGTCATAAAAAACTCCTGTAGAAAATGGTCATAAAAAAGGCCACCCCGAAGGATGGCCTGGATTGAAAGGCAGGATTATTAAGGCAAAATCGAAGGTTGTATCTGCGATGCAGTCTTTTCTGAATCTGGTAACGGCAATGCAGATAGTTCGGTAGGACTAAGCTTTCCTGCGCGGTAAAGCTGCAGTTTCACCAGAATCGGCGCTTTTTGCGACTGAAGGTAACTCAGGCACCATTCCCGCTTAAGGACCATCCTGACCGGGACAGGCAAAAGCTCATATGCTTTGTTGAAAATAACTTCAACAAAAGCATCATCACTAAGTTTATCCTCGGCAATATTCAACAGACCATTGATGACAATATTTTCCAGTAACAGCCTGTATTTGTCAGAACCAATTATCGAAGGTTTTACCGTGTTTTCCGGTAAGCGTTCAGAAGATGTGTCATTATTTTCTGCAGGTGCTTTTCTGTGTGGAAAATTCAGCTTTTCTGTAAGGCTACGAAGTTTTCCTGTGCTATTTTCAGACATCATATTTTTATCCTGTGGCCTCCGTGTCTTGCCATCAGGCAAGTACGGCGAGTTTTTTTATCGCTTTTATCAGGCTAAAGGTGGTCAAACCTGCACCAAGAGCCTTGACCGTGACTGAACGGCTTCGCATCAACGTAATCCCCGTTACGCACAGGACAAGTTGCCACGTACAATCAGGCCATGGGGGTTCATTACCCGGCATGTTCGTAACCACTTCGTTTTGACTATGCACGGAAAACTCCTCTACTTGTAGCCATTAGGGAGCCATTGGCCCTGTTTGCGGATATCAGTAATAATGCCCCCCTCTTTGACAGAAATGGTACGCCAGCCTGGTTCTTTGCTGGATGCATTCCCATAGGTATACCCGACAGTCATTGTCAGGTTTTCGCCTGAAGTTGTGGTGAGATCAGCCTCATATTTGGCTTCGGTATTTTGTTTGCGAATAAAACGCACTGTGTTGATTGCAGAACAACGAGTGCTGCTTTTCGCATATTCAAAGGAATTGTTAGCCATCTGACATCCGTCGTTTTTAATTTCATCCGTCAGGTTTGCAGAAGCATTAAAGTTTTTAGGGGCAGGAATGAAATTAGCCATATCGCTGCGCATTGTTGGTGGGTCTGTCTGAAGCACAAGATAAATAGGACAATCTGATTTTCCGACTTCACAGGCTTTTGCGACGTAATCACGCACCAGCCAGCCTTTATTGCCGAAATACTCAGCGCCGCTCTCGTCTTTGCATTGCGACCACGTGGCTTTTTGTCCCATCATCATGCCGTCTACTAAGACGCAGGTGACTGCCTTTACAGGTTTTCCGTCCCAGCGAACAGCGTCAAAGGGTTGAATGCCGGTATGATTCACATCAAGCGTATAAGCTTGTGGGTTTTTCGCTATCCGGTCATTTGCCTGTTTTAGTTGATTACTGCCTTCCTGAGTTAGAAAAAAGGTATAGCGTTCGGGATGTATGTCGCCGTGAATTGTCATTGCGGATGAGAGCAATGGAATAAACAGTGCTGTGGAGCTGAGAGATAAAACAACGAGTTTACGCATAAGGTTTCCTTTCAGTTTATTAATGATTAATACAGTCCTGCCAGGTGACATCAGCCAGTGCCTCATTCAGCCCTTTGGCGCTGAATTTTTTAGAGATAGCGGCATTCATAGAGGTCATCTTTATTACGTCTTTTTCACTTGCCGCTTTTAGCGCAGTAAAGGCTGTTTCATCCAGAGAATGGTTCGTACCATTGATACTGACTCCAGGTTCAGAAAGTCCTGTTTGTGACGAGATGCGGTAATCCTCCGCAGGTACGCTGTACGAAGCAGCCAGCTTTCCGCTTGTGCAAGTCAGTGTGAGCACTTCACCTGAAGCATTTTGAGTATTGAGTTCAAACTCCATGGCACTGATGTTCCCGTACCAGTCACCCCATTGCTGTTCAGCCTGTACGGCGCTGGCACTGTGGCTAAGCAGCAGTAATCCAGCCAGAGTTGCATAATAGTTTCTGAGCATTTGGTTTCCTTTCCTGATGATTTAAATACAAAAAAGCCCGCTTCCGTTTTGAGGGGAGCAGGCTGATCGTATTGATTAAATGAGGCAGCGGATAATCGTTAATACAGATCAATTTACGTGATTTGATCGTTATAATCTATTGTTTAAACGATCAATTTCCTGATATTGATAGTTTTAAGCTATCAGATGTTAAGTATTGATCGTTGTGACAGATCAACAAGTTGCAGCAACCTAATGACATTCGTCAGACTAATTCAGCTGGGTGATATAGGTTTGAAATTATCTGCAAATTGGACTTAGAATAGGGCGAATTTATGACTTAACTTGATGCTGGTTCTGCGACATTAACTTCAGAGCTATATTATGTAAGTTAATTGCCTGTTTTACGTGTTTCCTTCTACTATAGCAAAAGTAACATCAGTGCAGTAATTACTGTCTGATACTGTATTATAATTATAAAGATAGAATATATAATAATTATTAACTACACACACCTTTAACAGTCAATATCAGTACCTGTAGAGTAATTAATTACACGTCAGGTTTATTATATTGAGATGATTATCACAAGGACTAAAACATGAAACCCTACATCAGCAGATTACATGGACCATGTAACCAACTTCATATCAACCGTATCCATGACACGTTGAATAAATCACTTAGTGAATACCCAAGGACATACGTTCGCAGAATAGATTTAAGAATACCTGATGAGGTCTATGAACAATACCGTGATGACTCAACACTGATAACGCGTTTTATGGAATCACTAAAGGCTCAGATTAAACAAACACAGAAGCGTAAGCGAAGAGAAGGTAAGCGAGTCCATCCCTGCAATGTTCGTTATGTCTGGTCAAGAGAGTTTGGTGAGGTCAAGGGTAAGAAGCATTATCATATCGCATTGATGCTGAATAACGATGCGTACTGTAGCATCGGCACATATTGCAGTGTTGGTAATGTATATGTGCATAATCTGGCATTGATGGTCATGGAAGCATGGGTGAGAACATTAAACCTTCATACACAACCTGATTATCAACGGCACTATAAATTGGTACATTTTGTGCTCGAGGGAAGTATCATATTAGACACTAACAGCAAGACCTTTGAGCTTAATTATGCTCAGATATTCCAGCATCTCGAGTATACGGCTAAACTCTACTCGAAAAGTAATGCTGATGGTCAGCGTAATTTTGGCTGTAGTCAGTACTGAGATATTTAAGGGAGCCGGTATGCTAGTGCCTGAAATATGCTTGTAGCAAGGCATGGTTATCGTTGTAGCAACGGGGGCGGCTACATCGCTGTAACATGGTGTTAGGTAGTCTACGTTGCAGCAACCTTGTAGCAGGTGATTTGAGTGCTCGAATTTCTGTGTGTTAATTAAGCGTTTTGGGTTGTTTTAAATGCATGGGTATCTCAAAATATCGCTACAACCTGCTACTGTAGCAATCGTAGCGAGCTGGCGATAAAATATAACTTCTTTTTTCAGCAGAGGAAGGCTCGATGATCCTTTCGGATCATGAGCCAGTGGGATGTGGGTTTTGATAACAATGACGCAACCTAGCGTATTGTCCATATTTAAACCAAATTAATTAATCTGCTTAGGCTGTTGCTGATTGATTAACGGTGTGTTGGTCGGTTGTTCAATTATAGGGGCATAATAACCATTACCCATGTGCCAGGTAATATATTCAGCTGAATATGGTGTCATACGCGTGCAAATAAAATTACCGGTCGTAGCTATGTATTTCAGCAGAGGAGCGAGTTTCTCACTACGGCGGATTCTATTCGGACCATATTTCATTAACTCGTTTTTCTTGAAAGGAATGCCACCGTTATCAATGAATTTTTGATTAATCCATTGATAGAGTTCTTGTGCATCTTGAATGAATATGCATTCATCAGTGAGCTGATAAAACCAAGATGCTGCCTGGTTGAGATACCACTCCATGATAAGGGATGCATTCTTAATAACACTGAGTGGAATAATGTCCGTTTCCTGGTCGTAAAAATAGTGAAGCAAACCAGCTATGCGTAATGCATTAGTGTTAGCTTTCTGCAGCATGTAGTCAATACAATGCCAACGAGGATCATTTATTGGCAAAGAAATCCAAGTTTCACGCTTATTCTCCCAAAACTCTACAGCTTCAGGAGAGAGTTTGAGCGTTTTTTTCTCAGTTTTACCTGAAAGGATGTTTTGCTTCTGCTTTTCCAGCAATTTACCAATCTGAATATGAAAACTGGTTAATGCAGTTTCACCATCGGCAGATGCATTAGGACGATAACGATAGCCTATACGAGCTGCAGTGTTTGTATGGATATTCGTAAACAGGAAACGGGCTAACAGGCCACTGTTTAAAAGCTTGTCTTGGTTCTTGATCATCAAATTGAGAAAGAGAGGGCCTTGCGCCATTAACGATAAGGTCAGTGTTGGTTTGAAACTGCGGGTCGCTTGATGGCTGCGTTTGTGTTCATAGCGATCACCATCCCAAGCTTTATTAAAAAACGCTGGATTATCTTTCACGCAGGATTCAAAAAAGCCGCTCGCTTCATCGGAGTTCACGGCTGCAGTTGGATACTCACTTAATCCTTCAATGAGTGCAGCTATCGAAGCATCGTTGTAGGCGAGGGTGAGTAATACAGGTTTATTGGGCTTCTGGTCCGTATGTAATGCCAGTTCAGCTTCAGCGTCGCTGGGAAAGATGCCTTTTTTGACTGCGGTACGCAGGTTGCTCTTCAGGGCCTGAAGTTTTGTCTCCCAGACGGCATATTCACGTTCGTATACAGCTAATTTTTCCTGAAAGGCTTCATCCAACTCAGCTTTCAGCTTGTCGAATGGCTTCCTGAGCTGTTTGTTTACGGTCGATTTCCCTGTACCTGAATCTGCCAGGGTCAGGATATAAAGTGCACAGGGTTCAGGCAAATTAGTAAAAGGATTGAACACTTCAACCAAGGACTGACAGGCCTCAGATACAGCGGCCAAAGTTACATTGACAGCTAATTCCATCGGAATCCAGCCCCCATCCTGTAGACGGTTAATGGCATTTTGCATTACAGATGTAAACGCCCATACAGGGATTGTTGGTACAGGAATAGTTTGGTGCTGGAATCCCGGCATCAACGGTAAATAGCTCATTTTTATTTTCCTTTAATTTTTTAAGATTAATTCAAAAGTGACATCACCGATGCGACTTACCCTGCAGGGTAAGTGCATACGGTGGGAGTTCACTATTGGTTTGTGTTAGTTCAAGTGCAGTATTCGCTGCAACAGGATTCCAGAGAGGCTATGCAGCTCGGCGCTTTAGAATCCATTCATCAAGTTCGGATTCGAGCCAGCCAACAGACTGCTTGCCTAGCGGATAAGGTTTCGGAAATGCCGGGTCATGACGTGACGACTTAACATTAAGCCAGTCGTAGATGGTCGATCTGGCGATCCCCAGTTTGCTGACAACTGCGGCGATGCGCAGCACTTTCACGTTAGATATGGACATCTTTGTTTGCTTCCCGTTAGTTTATTTAAGACGAAATCAATCTAACTTTCTAAACTAGGTGAGGGTATTCAGCTGCTTACTGCAAAAGTGCTAAATTGACATTGTGTAGAGTGTTTGTTTCTAATTTATTGATATTAATATGTTTTATTTTTATCTTTTCGCTAAGAAATTTGATTGGTGAATAAGTAATCGTGCGTTAAAGTTGTAGATAGTAATAACTCATTTTTTATGGCTTTTTTACAGGGGAAATAATGAGTGGTACACGTTACTCTGACAAATTTAAGGTAGAGGCGGTGAGATTGGTGGTTGAAGATAAACAAGCTGTTCCGGCGGTAGCTGCGAAGCTTGGCATCACAACACATAGCCTCTATGCTTGGCTAAAAAAATCTGGATATAAGTCTTCTTTTCAGCTTGAAGCAGAAATCAGTCGGCTTAAAAAAGCCATAAAACGTGTGACTGATGAGCGTGATGCATTAAAAAAAGCTCAGGCGTACTTCTTAGCTCGGTCAGAGTGAAGTACGCATTTATCCGTGAGAATGCCGAAATCTGGCCAGTTAGCCTCCTGACAAGGCTACTGAATGTTCATCCAAGTGGCTATTATGCTTGGCTGCAGCGACCTGAAGATCTCCATAGTGCAGAGGAATACCGCCTTCGCAAACGAGTCCATGAGCTATGGCTGGAATCCGGGGAAGCCTGTGGCTACCGACAACTTTTTGAGATGCTTCGCGATACTGGAGAAGTGTGCAGTTTGGGCCGCGTTCGTGTTCTGTTGAAATCAGTGAAATCCGAAGCGCAATCTGCTATCTGTGAACCGTTATCCGCGGTAGACGCAGTGACCAACCCAGGCACGCAATATTTTCATCCACCTCTTCCCAATCTACGCTGGATTGTTGGAGTATCTGTTGTCCAGACAAAGGAGTGCAGTGTCAATCTCGCGATTATTATTGATGCATTCTCAGGTAGAATTATCAGATGGGGACTGCGTGACACAGGTGCTAGGGAACTTCAATTAGCTTTGCTACAGGGATTATTGATAGGTCGTCAGGTACAGCAGAAATTATTGGTTCACTTCGACAACACCGTTCGGTACACATACAAGGAATGGCGGCATGCGTTGAGGTTTATTGACTCAAAAAGAAAGATAAGCATGCGGGGACCATGTAGTAATCATCAGCATGTCGCATCTTTTTTTCAGTGGCTCCTGACTGAGAAAATTGGTGGAACAATTCCAATAACGGTGAAAGAACTTCAGCATCAGATGTTTAGTTACACGAATGAATTTAACGGTCAGCAACGGCCTGAGAGTGCGCTCAATCCGCTACTGTATCAAATATCGGATGCGACTTATGGCGACTATGATTGTGCATTGTGAAGCTAGGATAGTTTGTGTTGGGCAGAAAAGTACCGATGTCTCAGGTGGTATAGTATTCTTAAATCAGTTATATCGACAGGAGAGGCGACTAGATGGAAAGTGACGTGATGATGAACTATGAGGAGGATTTTAAGCGTCTCTGTTGCGATTTTGAGCGAAAATTAAAGCAAACTAATGAGCAAGATGGCTTGTCGGAGGCTGAGATTGATTCTGTGGGTGAATTAGGGCAAAAATGGGCTCATGGCTTCTTTCGACAGTATGGGGAGGGCGATATTGAAGCCCATTATGATAATGCCCTTATTCATGAATTTGAGCAACTATGTCATCAATCTGATCGTGATGGTTCTATGGCTGGCAATACTGATATCGCAGTCGGCCTGAATACTGTTGGCCAAACCTTCAAGAAACAAGGAAGAATAAGAGAAGCTTGTAAATACATCTCAATATCATGTGGTTATCTTGATTTGAAAAATGATCTATCTATGTTGTTTAACGTGATGATGAGCTTTACAGAACAGAAGAAAAGTTTACAGCGCACATCTAGGGCGAGAAAAGGTGGCCTTGCAAGAGGCCGTAAATTTGAACCTGCTCGTCAAAAAGTTATCGAGCTTCTGGAGACTACGGAAAAGCCAGAGCAGGGTTGGTCATCCAAAGAGGAAGCATTCGATGCAATTGATACAGCCTTACGAAATTTTCTTAATGAGAAAGGCATTGCTTTGAAAGATAGTGAGCTTCGTGCGCGAGTTTTACACTGGTCTCGAGATATAGATGGTATTAGAAACTCTTTTGACAAGGTAATCAGCAGGAAAAAATGACTATAAATTTCTATAGGTTATAGTTGCATATGATAATCATAGGTAAACATCTATTTGGTTTAAGAAAAATCCCATCTCATTAGCAATTGTATGGTTTTAGGTCATGGATAGTCAAAGATTTTATATGCGAGAGAGGGTAATTCATTTCTATGTTGAACTTTTGCAGTTAGATTATTAGCACTAAACAATATTTTATTAAGTAAGAGCATAGTCAGCAGGGGGACTGGAACCTGAGGGCGGTAGCGTTCTTTCGGGGATTATTGCTATGGTTCGCAGATTGTTCTCAGTTGGGTGAAAAACAACCTATAAATATAACTTAAAAATAATTATAATCAATACAATAAAAGATAGTAATAATCATAGGACATTGAATATTGATATAAATTATTAAAACGCATCAATCTATTGTTATTTATTTAAAAATTTATTAAGTTAGTTTATTTACTATCGTATTAAATAATTAAGATAATCAATATTAATAAGTTCACACACTAAGATTGTTTTTAAAATAAGCTATTTCATAAATAGCTACAACACTTAATTTATTAATTGGTGAGAGTATGAGTAAAAAAAATAAAAAAATTGATAAGCTATCAATGATATTTAATGCCTCTGATAAAAGGAGGGCGAGAAGGAAAATGTTTTCTAGAATGGATGAAAGCTTGAATAAGAGGATGACGGTTTTAAGTTACTTCGATGAAATGAGTGCGGCAGAAATATATGTGAATCATAAAAGGATAAAAAGTCATAGTTATTTCTCGAAATTACCGCTTATTCAAAAGAAAAATAAAGTTGAAGATTTTTATTCAAACATAGTACCACCAACATCGCTTGATAAGAGCATTTCCTATATATTGGCATGTATTAATGAACATATTGATGATTTAAACTTTTTTTTAGCAAAGGAAAAGGAGATTACTTGGCTGATTTTAAACTCTGATTATTCTAACGCTAAGAAGATAGCTAGTGAGATTTACGAAAAATTTGGACATTCAGTATGGCATTATACGCTAAATAGCACAATTGCAGATCTTGAAGATGATTATGAAAGTAAAAAAGAAATACTTGATGGTGTATATGAAAGTAAAAATGAGTATTTTAAATATATAGTAAGGAATGTTAGTTCAAGGCATGACAAAACGGGAGCATTTCTGCAAAATATTGATTCCTTTAAAGGATCGCTTGAAACATTACCAAAAAATATATCTGAGCATTTAATATATAAACTTACTCCATTAGATTATAACTATGAATATGATTTTGAAATCATAATGAATGAGGAAAAAAACACTTGTATTATTGATGCATATAAGTCACTTGTTAAATATCTTCTACACGGTACGCATTATAATCATAATGAAATAGAAGTATTACCCGCAAGGATCGTTTCGTTTCTTTCCAAAAATACTGATTGCCCGATTTCTAAGCAACTTTCGAAAGCCTATAATGAGAATAGTATTTGGGATATAAATGAAGAGGATTATGATCTTCTTGATAATTACACCCTAGGAAATTATAAAGAAGTTTGTAAGCAAATTGAGCAGCGAACCGAGTTCTTGAGTTTTTTCCCATTTTTTGAACTTTATACCAAAAGTTTAGAACGTATCAACAAAAACTTTACAAATGTAGGTGCTAACTTTATTGATATTGGTCAAGGATTGAGTTCGATTTATAAAAAAGATAAGGACTATGTTAAAAGTTACAATCATTTATTATCTTTATGCTTTTCATTAGAAGATCTTCCGTGGTTCGTTTCATTATCTCTACTCGTCTTACAAGAGGACCGTTTTTCTGAAGGTGTTAATAATATTAAAGCTGTACATAATCTTATATCACCTTTAGATTCCCCTCAAAAATCTATATATCTTAGTGAAAAAAAAGGGATGGAATTAATCAGTAACGCATTAAATAAATACCCAAATTCCTCTTCTTTATATCTTTACAGTAAAATAAGAAATAATGAGATTATTATCGACGATGTTTTAAAGGATGAGCTCAGAAGGAATAAATATAATGCTATGATTTATATGAGAAAAATGGATTACTCTTCTGCAATTGAATTACTTAGTTTAGCCTCATGTGGCATAGACAGATTAACTGAAAATGAATATTCAGAATTACTAGGTAAATGTTATTTACTAAGTGCTTCGACAGCTGATGCTGTGAAGTTTGCGATGAATAAAATTATTAAGAATCGATCTTTAATCCCATTGTTTAATGTAAAGGAAATATGTGTCAGGATTAAAGATGAAATAAATAAACTAAATGACATTCATGTTCCTAATTTTTTGAGTATTTATACCAGATATATAGGTGATGAATTTAAACCAATTCTTCGCTATGGTCTTGAAAACTTTTTTATAAAAAACAACTTAAAATCTTTAGATGAATTATTTCTGAAAAAAGATTTTTTTGATGAGGAACAGCTGAACTATTTTCTAGAGTTTGTCTGTGTACCTGATCTCATGAAGTTAACGTTGTTATTTCATGGTACGAAAAAAACTGAGACAAACAGAATTAAAATATGTAGTTATTTGGTTGAAAACAATAAGAGTGAAGCTATATCAGAAGAATTAAAAACACTAGCTAAAAGCCAAGTTCTTAATATTGCATCTAAACAAGTTGATCACAGCAAAATATTTGCTGATACAAGCAAACTTAAAACACAAGATAACAGTGGATTAAATGAACTTTATAATCAATTTTTGAATCTCAAAACTAAAGATTATTCAGATAATGAAGTTGAAATGTTTTTGCAAAATTTGATTGATGTAGTTAGGCCACCTGATGGTGAATTTGATGAATCGATCATCATGAAAGACCTTCGAGGTGTCTATGTTATCGGGCAAAGTAATAATGAAAAAAATGATCTATTCGAAAAATTATTAATTAGAATTAGAGATGAATTTGTGTTCGGAACAAATGGTCTCAATATCAATCTTAGTACAAGAATACGACATGGTCACTTTCCATCAACATTAAGAAAAAGTTTGCTTGAAGAAAATTTAATTACTACGCAAATTAAAAGTAACTCAGAATTTAAAGCCAATGACTACTGGATGTCTAATCTCAAATTTGATTCCGAAATTGATTATGAAAATGCTAACAACGCATTTAAAAATTTTTCTAAAGAATTTGAATCTATTATCGATGAAGCGAATGTTGAGTGGTTTCAGATAAAAATTTTTAATGAAGCTTTCAATAAACTTATTGATAGTGAGCTTAAAAGTAAACGCCATGCACTTTTTGATTTTAGTCTGTCCATCATAGAGTTATATTACATTCAAACAGTATATGCATCTTATAACTCATATTCTGATTTTATCCGGACAGTGATCGAGTGGCTTTGGAAAAAAACAGATTATAATCTTATCGATATTAGAACGAAAATTAATACTACTTTACGTATGAGAGTATTTGATGCCATAAAATCCTTGCAGCAATGTATCCATGAGATTATTAATGATGAAACGGTAACTCATGAGTTTAATAACGCAATTGGTAGATGTAAAGAGTCAATGAATGTAAATATAGAAACTATATCCAGTTGGTTTATGCGTAGTGAGCAAAGTGAAATAGCCTCCTATGATTTTGACACGTTAATAGAAATTTCTCGCAGGGCAGCAGATATTACAGTTAAATCAGTTATGCCTACATTACCAAAGTTTAAGGGTCGGACTTTAAGTTCTTTTGTTGATGTTTTATATATGATTTTTGAAAATGCAAAAACCAAATCTCTTCTTAAAAAAGATGATGTAAATATAAAAATTTCACTATCGTATTCGGATAATGATAATGCTGAGTTGACTATATCGAACAGCTGTAAAGAGATTAGTGATATAGTGCAGGAGAACAGAAATCTTGAAGGATACAGGCAGAAATATTTAAGTTACATTAATTATTTGACTTTTGCACAAGGTGAGGGGAACACTGGTTTAATAAAAATAGCTAAGATTCTTAACCAAGATTTAGAGCTTAACCACACAATGACTATAGGCTACACTAGTAACGATGCATTTGAAATAAAATTTACTTTTTATGACTTCAGTAAGGTGATTGATAATGCGAATATTGATAGTTGAAGATGAATCACGAAAGTTTGAACAGCTAAGTCATGTTATAAAATCTGTTTTTTCTAGCGCAAACATTATTAGTAGCGAGTCTCTGCTTTCTGCAATTTTCAATATAGCTGAGAATGATATTTACGATTTGGCTATATTGGATATGAGTATGCCTAACTATGACATCTCTGATGAAGAACCTACTGGAGGGGATTCCGAGAGTTTTGCTGGTAGAGAACTTATGTTTCAAATGAAACTTAGAGAAAAACTATGTCCTATTATTGTAGTTACTCAATACCAATCTTTTGAAAAAGGGTTAAGAGATTTAAATGATTTGGATGATGAATTTAAGAGAGAGTTTCCTGATTATTATTTAGGGTGTGTTTATTATAATGCAGCAGTAGATGGATGGGTGGAAAAGCTCAAAGATTATCTTTATAGCTATGAGGGTAATAAATGATATGAGAATTTTGGTTGTTGATGATTCTTACGAAAAAGTTAAAATTATAGCTGGTGGGGTTATATCTGCAGGCCTTAGTTCAGATGTTATTACACATTGCAGTAATTCTAGTGATGCTTTAAGGGAAATGTCGGATGTGAAATTCGATATCCTATTTCTAGATATGCAGTTGCCTAGTGCGTTAGGCGAGTCAATTGAAGAGGATGGCGGTGTAAGTTTACTGGAAATAGTAGGGTTGCATCCTTCGGTAAACAAACCAACACATATTGTTGCTATTACATCTCATATATCTTCTTACGAGAAACATAAGACTTTCTTTTATGAGAAAGGTTGGGTTATTCTATGCACTGAATTATCTAAGGAAATAATTAAGAAAATAATTGTTGAGAGATTGACTAGAAAAAGTGCTGATTTTGCCAGTGTTGATATAGTTATCATTACAGCACTAGAACATATTGAGCTGCAATCTGTTTTAGAGCATTCTGCAAATTGGCAAATTATGATGTTTCCCAACGATCCCAGTATTTATCATATTGGGGAGGTGACTCTTCATTCTGGAATAAAGAAAAATATATTAGCAGTGTCAACGCCTCGTATGGGTCTTGTTTCATCTTCAGCTCTGACAACAAAGATACAATTAAAATTCAGCCCTGATTATATTTTTATGGTTGGCATTTGTGCTGGAGTGGAAGATAAAACTAATCTTGGAGATATCATAGTAGCTGATCCTGTATGGGATTGGGGGAGCGGAAAATCAACAAAAGTTGATGGCGTTTCATCACATTTACCATCACCTCACCAAATTAGTCTTGACACAAAACTTCGTTCTAAATTGATGCGGCTAAGTGTTGAGAGGAAATATTTGGATGAGCTATATAGTAATTGTAGCTTAGCGAAAAAACCTGAACATGAATTACAATTGATTGTTGGGCCTATGGCTTCAGGGGCTTCAGTAATTGAAGATGTGGATGTGGTAAAAAAAATAAAAAGCACTAATCGGGATGTTATCGCAGTCGAGATGGAGGCCTATGGTGTTATGGCAAGCGTTACTATAGCAGCAGAGTTGCCTGCTAAAGTGATTGTTATTAAATCTGTTTGTGATTTTGCCAACTTGAACAAAAACAATGATTGGCAAAAATATGCAGCTTATACTAGTGTAGGCTATACTTTCAATTTTATAAAAAATGAACTTTTTGTATAATATAAATATGCCGCTTGTTATCGCGGCGATATTTTATTTTATCAAAAATAGTATAATTGGTATGAAAACAAATGCGAGTCCAATATTCCCAACAAATATGAATGCGATCCTAAAGCATTTACCATATGACCAGTTTGAGAATGCAGATGTGTTCAAGTGCTTATCATTTTTGTCTTTTGTTAATATTCTGAAGTTTTGATCTTGAAAATTATTTTCAAAGCATTGAAGCGCGGTTTCAGCATTTTTTATTAGCATGGAGACTCTATGATCAAGTTTCCAAAATATTATGCTAATGAATATCATAAAAAATCCAAGGATAGAGCATAGATATAAATATTTTCCTTCTTGTTGAAGGGAAAAGCCTATTCCTGCAGCCAATAAACCTGTAATGGCAATGTAGAAATTAAAAACTGCTATACGCTGTTGAGCATGGAGTTCAAAATATCGCCAAGCGTGTTCGCTAGCTAGTACATCACATTCTTTCATATTATTCCTTAAAAGTGGGTAATGTAATTATCAGATGAAATCAATGTTTGCAAAATATTTTTATCTAAATGATGGTTTAATCACAATTATCTTCTATTTAAGAATCTAACCCCCTTTAATCTATCATTTTTGCTTTAGGTTTGAAAGGTTTTTATATGTTCTACTGTTAGTTACATACGCTATCATTGCTAATGGTAACCGTTTGATTGATAGTTTAATAATTGCAAATAAAGTAAATTAAAGAACCAAAAGATCTTTGATATATATTTTCATTTGCTGCTTTTAACCATTTTAATATGTAATGAAAATATTAAAATGATTCTTTAATGTGAGCGATTGATATAGAGTCATACATACTTAATTTATTTACTCTTCAGCTCTGGATTCATTATTGTTAACGGACTTATGAAATGAGCCGAATTCCTTTTATCCCACCCTTAATGATATCTCCATGATCCGCAGTCCTCACGAAGTCAGCCCACCACTGCATCATTGGTCGTCGTTGTTCAAGATAGTCACTGCGGTTATAAGCACGACGTACTTCATTCTTGTCTACATGCGCAAGTGCTGCCTCAATGACATCAGGTGGGAACCCTTGCTCATTAAGGGCCGTACTGGCAATAGATCGCAAACCGTGTGAAACGAGCACACCACCAAAACCTGCACGTTTTAGCGATGCGTTAACGGTCTGACTATTCATTGGCTGGTTGGGCTTGATACGGCTAGGAAAGATAAACTCTCGGTTGCCGCTTAACGGCTTCATCATCTCCAGAACAACCAATGCTTCATCTGACAATGGAACAGTATGGTCGCGGTTCATTTTCATGCGTGCTGCAGGAATCTTCCACTCTCGCGCTTCTATGTCTACCTCTTCCCAGCGAGACTCAGCCGCTTCGGCTGGACGAGTGATAGTAAGAAGTTGCCACATGAACAGGCAGCGTGTGGAAAGGCTAATGCTGGCTGTTCGCATTGTCTGCATCAGTTGAGGTAGCTGATCCGGTCGAATGCTGGGCATGTTCTTTTTCTGAGGCTTCTCGAAGGCTTTACCGATATTAACGCTGGGAACAGCATCAATCAGCCCTGTGTTCTGGGCATAGATCATGACCTCATTAATGCGCTGGCACAGGCGACGTAAGGTTTCCAGTGCTCCTCTGGCCTGAACCGGTTGCACGGCCTGAACCAGTGTATGAGCTTTAATATCTGTAACGCTAACGTCGCCAATCACAGGAAAGACATCTCTTTCAAGAGAGCGCCAGATATCGTCGGCATAGTCCTCTGTCACGCTGGCTTTCTTCACATTCCACCATCGTTCAGCTACGAGCTGGAAAGTATTGGTTTTAGCTTCAAGTGAACTGCGAAGCTGTTCTTGCTGATGTTCCTGTGGATCGATTTGTTTTACCAGGAGAGAGCGAGATTCTGCCCGATAGTTTCTGGCATCGGCAAGCGTAACTGACGGGTAGGGGCCTATGCTCTTCTTCGCACGTTTCTTGGTGACAGGGCGAATGTAGCGAAACTGCCAGATTTTACTCCCGCTGGATTTGATGAGTAGCTCAAGGCCATCGCCATCATAGAGAACGTAGTCCGCTTCCTTGGGTTTAGCAGATTCGATTTCTTTAACGGATAGAGGTTTGGTTTGTCTTGCCATTGCCGGGTTTCCATAGTTTTAGGCACCTCAAAAACAATAAAGCTTTATGAGGTGCCTAACAAGGTGCCTAAAAGGTTCGGATTTAATTAGTTTGCTTCAGACTCAGCAGGATAAATTGAGGGTACAAAAAAGCCCGCAGGGCTTGCGCCGTGCGGGCTCTTAGGACTTCATCGGATGACTCTGGTAATCACCGATGGAGAATTTTGGTGGAGCTGGCGGGAGTTGAACCCGCGTCCGAAATTCCTACATCCTCGGTACTACATGCTTAGTCAGTCTTTACATTCGCTTGCCAGCTGCGGACGGACACGCCACTAACAAACTAGCCTGATTAAGTTTTAACGCTTCAACCCCAGGCAGGACTTCCACGCGATCTCTTTTGGGTTTGACCTCTCTTGATCCCCGTCCTAAGAGCGGAGGCTAGGGAGAGAGGGCTCTAAGCAGGTTATTAAGCTGCTAAAGCGTAGTTTTCGTCGTTTGCGACTATTTTTTGCGGCTTTTTACGAGGCCAACCGCCCCTCGGCATGCACCTTGGGTTTCGCAAATCCCGTCGAATCCAGAATCAGCCCCAATGTGTAAAGGTAAGTATACCAGATTTATGAGCGCCATGACCAGCCTCAATGGCGTTATCGTTAAAGATTTAGCACCCATGTAGCCTGATTTTTATTCGATTAAGCAATGGGATGGCAACATTTGTGTCGGATGTGATAGCCAATAAGATGTTCATTCGCGCCGCCGGAGAGGGAGGCGCGGTGAGGAACTGGTCAATAATTGGAGTGCAGGTTTAACGGTGGGCGTTTTTCATGATACGCGCTTTATCCACCTGCCATTCGCGCTCTTTGATATCTGAACGTTTATCGTGCTGTTTCTTACCTTTGGCGACGCCGATTTTCACTTTGCACCAGGCATTTTTCCAGTACAGGGAGAGCGCCACTACGGTATAGCCTTCTCGATTGACGCGACCGTACAATGAGTCCAGTTCGCGCTGGTTGAGAAGTAACTTGCGGGTACGGGTAGGATCGCACACCACATGCGTGGAGGCCACTGCCATTGGCGTGATGTTTGCGCCAAACAGGAACGCTTCTCCGTCACGCAGAAGGACATAGCTGTCGCTGATATTGGCTTTTCCTGCGCGCAGGGATTTAACTTCCCAGCCTTGCAGGGCAAGTCCCGCTTCGAACTCTTCTTCGATAAAGTATTCGTGACGGGCGCGCTTGTTAAGCGCGATGGTCGCTGAACCAGGTTTATGTGCTTTTTTCTTCGTCATAAGCGTCGTGAATCATCGGTAATCTGAAATCGAAAACACCCCATATCAATCCTGCGGGGGACAAGGCTCTATCTTAGCATGAACCCGATGTTACCCAGCGCCGGGATAGCGTTTTTTTTACAGCAGGATAAATGATATTATTTGTTGGATTTTTGTTGATGGAAATTGTTATGCCTCAGATTAGCCGGACCGCACTGGTACCCTACAGCGCGGAGCAAATGTATCAGTTAGTGAATGACGTTCAGTCTTATCCTCAGTTTTTGCCGGGTTGTACCGGAAGTCGGATTCTGGAGTCCACTCCTGGGCAGATGACTGCGGCGGTAGATGTCTCTAAGGCTGGGATCAGCAAAACGTTTACTACCCGCAACCAGTTGACCAGTAACCAAAGTATTCTTATGAATCTGGTGGATGGGCCGTTCAAGAAATTGATTGGTGGATGGAAGTTTACGCCGCTGAGCCAGGAGGCGTGTCGTATCGAGTTTCATCTCGACTTTGAGTTTACCAATAAGTTGATTGAACTCGCCTTTGGTCGCGTGTTTAAAGAGCTGGCGTCTAATATGGTCCAGGCTTTTACGGTTCGTGCGAAAGAGGTTTACAGTGCCAGGTAAAATTGCCGTTGAGGTGGCTTATGCGCTACCTGAGAAGCAGTACCTGCAGCGCGTGACGCTGCAGGAGGGCGCGACGGTTGAAGAAGCTATTCGCGCCAGTGGCTTGCTGGAATTGCGTACCGATATCGATTTAACTAAAAACAAAGTCGGCATTTACAGCCGTCCGGCAAAACTAAGCGATAGTGTGCATGATGGCGATCGGGTGGAGATTTATCGCCCTCTCATTGCCGATCCGAAAGAGCTTCGCAGGCAACGAGCAGAAAAATCAGCGAATAAATAACAGACAGAAAAAAGGTGCTCATTGAGCACCTTTTTTAACGTCTTTGAGAGCAACTTTATTATTAGTTACCACTCAGCGCAGGTTTGTTATCAATATTGGTCAACACACCGCTACTGTTAAAGGTCAGCGTCAGCGTTTGCTGCGTTACACCTTCATGACCTGGTTGCTGGCGGAAGACATAGAACCAGGTATTCGTACCAAATGGATCGGACATCAGCGGTGTACCCAATGCGTATGCAACTTGTTGTTGCGTCATGCCAACACGTATTTTGGATACGTCGTTAGCGGTCAGATAGTTCCCCTGGTTGATGTCAGGACGGTAAACCACTCGCTCCAGAGTGGAACAGCCTGCGGTCAACATCAATAGTACTGCTGCTGCAGCAGTCAGCGTTTTACAGCGCATAGTGATTTGATTCCTTTTCGGGCCCGAGCAGTACGTGGCTCATCTGTAATATGCCGATGATAATAGACCTTTCATCACTTTAAAACCTTTTGCTTTCCGGTCTTACGGCGTTTTGCTGTTTACTCTGACCGTGAAGCAGGAAAAAAGTTTACGCTGCAAGCAGTTCTTTCGCATTCGCCAGTGTATTACGTGTGACTTCACTGCCACCAAGCAGGCGCGCCAGCTCTTGTAACCGCGCTTTTTTATTCAGGGATTGCATATGCGTTTCTGTCATCGCACCATCGGTTTCTTTGCTGACAAAATAGTGTTGATGACCACATCCCGCGACTTGTGGCAGGTGGGTAACACACATCACCTGAGTTGATTCGCCGAGTTGACGCAGCAGTTTGCCGACAACTGCCGCTGTTGGACCGCTAATCCCTACATCCACTTCATCAAAAATCAGTGCCGGGGTTTCCATTTTACGCGCCGTGATGACCTGGATTGCCAGTGCGATGCGGGACAATTCACCACCGGATGCGACTTTGGCAATAGGCTGCATTGGCTGACCTGGGTTGGTGGTTACCCGAAACTCAATACGATCGGCACCGTCAGCGCCCAGGTGATGCTCGTCAAATTTAACATCGATCGTAAACTGCCCATGCGGCATTGAGAGCGCATGCATACTGTCGGTGATCAGCTGTGCAAGTTCTTCTGCATATTGCTGGCGTTGTTGGTGTAATGCGCGCGCGATTTCCAGTGCCTGCTGATGATGTTTCGTTACCGCCAGCGCAAGCGTTTCTTGTGAGTCGGCCTGATCGTCCAGTTGCTGCTGTTCTTCCAGTAGCGACTGGTAATACTGTGGCAATGCCTCAGGGCTGACGTGATGTTTACGTGCCAGCGAAATCTGTTTTGAGATGCGCTGTTCAAGTTCAAATAGTCGGTTGGGATCGAGATCCAGACGATCGCAGTAGTGGCGCAGTTCATCGCTGGCTTCAGCAATCTGGATGGTAGCTTCTTCCAGCATATCAAGTACGCCGGACAGTTTGCTGTCCATGCCAATCAATTCGCTCACCAGTTGTTTAGCCGTGTAAAGCTGACTTTGCAGGTTTGCGTCTTCACCGTCGGCCATTAATGCCAATGCATTCTGGCTGGTGGTCAGCAATTGACCGCTGTTCGCCAGACGTTTGTACTCTTCGTCGATTTGTTCAAACTCTCCGGGCTGCGGATTAAATTCGTTAAGTTCTTTTAATTGGTATTGCAGCAGTTCCGCACGGGCAGCGCGTTCCTGACTTAACTGTTGATGATGCGCGAGGTCACGGCAGCTTTGATGCCACAACTGATAACGTGCGGTCATTTCCTGCAGTAGAGAGGTTTCATTGGCATAGCCATCAAGCAGGAATTTTTGGTGCTCAGGTTTGGTGAGTAATTGATGAGCGTGCTGACCATGGATCTGAATCAGCAACTGACCCAGTTCGCGCAGTTGTGACAGAGGAACAGCTGTACCGTTGATGAAACCACGGGAGCGACCATCGCTGCTGATCACGCGACGAAGCAAACATTCATGCCCGTCTTCAAGCTGGTTTTCTTCCAGCCAGCGCAGAGCCGCTGGCGTATCTTTCAGAGAAAAACGGGCGCACAGGTCAGCGCGAGCAGCGCCGGTACGCACCATGTCGGCTTCAGCGCGGCCACCGAGACAAAGACCGAGGGCATCTATTGCAATAGATTTACCCGCGCCGGTCTCGCCAGTTATTACGGTCATGCCGCTATGAAAATCAATCTCAAGCTCACGAACGATAGCAAAGTTGCTGATGGTCAGTTGTGCCAACATAGTCGTTTTCCTGTATGAAAAACCATTACTGTTATTGTGTACAGTATAAACTGGTTTTATATACAGTAAAGAGGCTGGCGTAAAATTAGAATAATTTTTTTGACCAGCCGAGCTTGGTGCTTAATGTGTTGAAATAACTGTAATCTTTCGGATGAATCAGATTCAGATGGTAATCACAGCGACGAATCAGGACATCTTCACCTTCCTGAATCGGCAGTGCTATCTGGCTGTCGCAACTGATTTCCAGGTCGTTACGGCGATGCGAAAAACGCAGACGGATCGTGCTGCTGCTGTTTATGACCAGTGGTCGTGCTGACAACGTATGCGGGAACATGGGCACCAGGGTAATCGCATCCAGAGAGGGGGTCAGAATAGGACCGCCTGCAGAGAGGGAATAGGCGGTGGAGCCTGTTGGCGTCGAAATAATTAGTCCATCAGATCGCTGAGAAAACGCAAAGATCTCGTCGATATACACTTCGAACTCAATCATATGCGCCACTTTGCCTGGATGAAGCACCACTTCATTTATCGCGGTGCTGATGCGTTTCTGGCAATCTTGCTGACAGACTTGCGCTTCCAGCAAAAAACGTTTCTCGCTGATGTAGTGGCCTTCCAGCACATCGGCTAACTGTTGCTGGGCGTTATCGGGGTCAAGGTCAGTCAGGAAACCCAGGTTGCCACGGTTGATTCCAATAACTTTAATATCGTAACGGGCGAGTGTGCGTGCCGCGCCCAGCATATTACCGTCGCCACCAACGACTACCGCGAGATCAGCTAGTTGCCCAATCTCCGCGAGCGTGCCAGTTTTCACATTCTTCAGTTGGAGTTCGTGAGCGATTTGTTGCTCAACGATGACCTCGTAACCTTTTGTGCACAGCCAGCGGTAGAGCATTTCATGTGTTGTCAGTGCAGTGGGGTGCCGTGGGTGTCCCACAATGCCAATACACTTGAAATGATTATTCATTTTTCCGAGGTCCTTGTTGCGAAGATTGATGACAATGTGAGTGCTTCCCTTGAAACCCTGAAACTGATCCCCATAATAAGCGAAGTTAGCGAGATGAATGCGAAAAAAACGCGGAGAAATTCATGAGTAGTAAAGAACAGAAAACGCCTGAGGGGCAAGCCCCGGAAGAAATTATCATGGATCAGCACGAAGAGATTGAGGCAGTTGAGCCAGAAGCTTCTGCTGAGCAGGTGGATCCGCGCGATGAAAAAATTGCGAATCTCGAAGCTCAGCTGGCTGAAGCCCAGACCCGTGAACGTGACGGCATTTTGCGTGTAAAAGCCGAAATGGAAAACCTGCGTCGTCGTACTGAACTGGATATTGAAAAAGCCCACAAATTCGCGCTGGAGAAATTCATCAACGAATTGCTGCCGGTGATTGATAGCCTGGATCGTGCGCTGGAAGTGGCTGATAAAGCTAACCCGGATATGTCTGCGATGGTTGAAGGCATTGAGCTGACGCTGAAGTCGATGCTGGATGTTGTGCGTAAGTTTGGCGTTGAAGTGATCGCCGAAACTAACGTCCCACTGGACCCGAATGTGCATCAGGCCATCGCAATGGTGGAATCTGATGACGTTGCGCCAGGTAACGTACTGGGCATTATGCAGAAGGGTTATACGCTGAATGGTCGTACGATTCGTGCGGCGATGGTTACTGTAGCGAAAGCAAAAGCTTAATTTCTGCTTTCGTAATAATTCACGGCCCTGCATGCGAATGCCGGGCCGTTTTCGTTACTCCGCCACACTCTCGCGCAGCGGTTTCACAGGAAAAACTTTTACCTGCTTAATCATATTGTCCTGTACGTCGAGAATATCGATATCGTACTCGCCAATACGCACGCGGGTGCCTGCGACAGGGATCTCTTCCAGTGCCTCAAGAATGACGCCATTAACCGTGCGGGCATCATCTTCCGGTAGATGCCAGTTAAAGGCTTTGTTGATTTCCCGCACGTTGGCGGTGCCATCGATAATCACCGAACCGTCGTTTTGCGGCGTGACCTCTTCGGCAAGTGTTGGCGACATCGACGTAGTGAAATCGCCGACAATCTCTTCCAGAATATCTTCAACCGTCACCAGCCCCTGAATGTCTCCATACTCGTTGACGACCAGGCCGACTTTCTTTTTGTTGCGCTGAAACTTTACCAACTGCGTGCTGAGCGGCGTACCTTCCGGCACAAAATAGATCTCGTCCGCGGCGCGCAGCATGGTTTCTTTGGTGAACTCTTTTTTCTCCGACATCAACCGCCAGGCTTCACGTACTCGCAGCATACTGATGGCGTCGTCCAGCGAATCACGGTAGAGCACGATGCGCCCGTGAGGTGAGTGGGAGAGTTGGCGCAGAATCGATTTCCAGTCATCGTTGATATCAATACCGATAATTTCACTGCGCGGCACCATGATGTCATCAACGGTCATTTTTTCCAGATCGAGCACCGACAGCAGCATATCCTGATTGCGACGGGAAATTTGTGAGCGTGATTCGTGCACGATAGTGCGCAACTCTTCTTTGCTCAAAGAGCCGCTAACCACGATATCGGTTTTGATACCCATCATGCGCATCAGCATACGGGTGATAGCATTCAGCAACCAGACCAGCGGCATCATCAAAATTTGCAGCGGAGCCAGCAGAAAACTACTCGGATAAGCGACTTTTTCCGGGTACAGCGCGGCAATGGTTTTCGGCAATACCTCAGCAAATACCAGTACGACAAAAGTCAGCACACCAGTCGCAATTGCCACGCCCGCATCGCCGTACAAACGCATCCCAACAATAGTGCCGAGCGCGGAGGCAAGAATATTGACCAGGTTATTGCCGATTAACACCAGGCTTATCAGGCGGTCTGGCTTACGCAGCAATTTTTCGACGCGTTTGGCCGAGCGATTACCCTGTTTCGCCATATGTCGCAGACGATAGCGGTTGAGGGTCATCATTCCGGTTTCGGACCCGGAAAAATAGGCTGAAATGACCACCATGATGATCAGAATAATGATCAACGTAGTAGTAGAAATGTGTTCCAGGGGAAACTCCTTTTCTGGGTTTAGCTGATTAACTGCTGGACAATTCGGCTGCCGAAGTAGGCCAGTGTCAGAATTACCGCGCCCGCAACGTTAAACCAGACGACGCGGCGTCCACGCCATCCTTCATGATAATGTCCCCACAGCAGCACAATATAGACAAACCACGCCACGATAGAGAGCACAGCCTTGTCGATATTTTCCATGCTAAATAAGTTGTGCATGTAGAACAGGCCAGTGCAAAGCGTGAGCGTTAGCAGCACCACGCCAATCTGCGTGATGTGGAACATTTTACGCTCGATACTCATCAATGGCGGCATTTCCTGGTTAAACGCCAGCTTCTTGTTCTTCAGTTGGTAATCAATCCACGCCAGTTGCAGCGCGTACAGGGCGGCGATAATTAGCGTGGCATAGGAAAAGAGCGATAAGCCAATGTGCACCAGCATCCCAGGCGTAGCTTCCAGATGGGTGATGTATTCATTGGGCATGAAGGTTGCCAGCGCCAGGTTGATAAGCGCAAAGGCATAGACAATGGGTAGCAGCAACCAGCCACGATTGCGAGAAGCCACAATGGTCATTACCGTACAGATCATCAAACTGACCAATGAACCAACGTTCAGCAGGCTGAGGTTTTGTCCGCTATCACCGTCGGGCAGGATGCGGGCTTCCAGAGCGATTGCGTGGCAGACCAGCGCAATGACCGCAGAAATAATAGCCATGCGCCGCCAGCCGCCGTTTTTTTGCAGCAGACCGGGAACAATCAGCGCAAGACTGACGGAGTAGGCGACAAGCGCGAGCAGAGCAAAAACGGGCATAGTGATGTCGACAGTTTGAGCAATAAGAAAGAGAAGCAGTATAGCGTCAGGTGAACGCTGCTCCAACCGTTGCATAACAACAAAGACGCCTTCATGTTATACTGCGGCAAAATACTGATGATGTGTCGCGATTGCGGCCAACCGTTTCCACCCCAGGCGAGAGACAATGTTTGATAATTTAACCGATCGTTTGTCGCGCACGCTGCGCAATATCAGTGGCCGTGGACGCCTCACTGAAGACAACGTAAAAGATACGCTGCGCGAAGTGCGCATGGCGCTGCTGGAGGCGGACGTCGCTCTGCCGGTAGTGCGTGAGTTTATCAATCGCGTAAAAGAGAAAGCGGTTGGTCATGAAGTTAATAAGAGCCTGACGCCGGGGCAGGAGTTCGTCAAAATCGTCCGTAACGAACTGGTTGCGGCGATGGGCGAAGAGAACCAGACCCTGAACCTGGCGGCGCAACCGCCTGCGGTCGTGCTGATGGCGGGCCTGCAAGGTGCCGGTAAAACAACCAGCGTTGGTAAACTCGGTAAGTTCCTGCGCGAGAAGCACAAGAAGAAAGTGCTGGTGGTTTCTGCCGACGTTTATCGCCCGGCGGCAATCAAACAGCTTGAGACGCTGGCAGAGCAGGTGGGCGTTGATTTCTTCCCTTCTGATGTTGGTCAGAAGCCGGTAGATATCGTTAACGCGGCGCTGAAAGAAGCCAAACTGAAATTCTACGACGTGCTGCTGGTGGATACCGCTGGTCGTCTGCACGTTGACGAAGCGATGATGGACGAGATCAAACAAGTCCATGCGTCGATTAACCCGGTTGAAACCCTGTTTGTGGTTGACGCCATGACCGGTCAGGATGCGGCCAATACGGCAAAAGCATTCAATGAAGCGTTACCGCTTACCGGCGTAGTGTTGACCAAAGTGGACGGCGATGCCCGCGGCGGTGCGGCGCTCTCTATTCGTCACATCACTGGCAAACCGATCAAGTTTCTCGGTGTTGGCGAGAAAACTGAGGCGCTGGAGCCGTTCCATCCGGACCGCATCGCGTCGCGTATTCTCGGCATGGGCGACGTACTGTCGCTGATCGAAGATATCGAAAGCAAAGTTGACCGCGCGCAGGCAGAGAAATTAGCCAGCAAGCTGAAAAAAGGCGACGGCTTCGATCTCAACGATTTTCTTGAGCAACTGCGCCAGATGAAAAATATGGGCGGCATGGCTAGCCTGATGGGCAAGCTGCCGGGCATGGGGCAGATCCCGGATAATGTTAAGTCGCAGATGGACGATAAAGTGCTGGTGCGTATGGAAGCCATCATCAACTCGATGACGATGAAAGAGCGCGCTAAGCCAGAAATCATCAAAGGTTCGCGTAAGCGTCGTATCGCTGCCGGTTGCGGTATGCAGGTGCAGGACGTTAACCGCCTTCTGAAGCAGTTCGACGACATGCAGCGCATGATGAAGAAAATGAAGAAGGGCGGAATGGCGAAGATGATGAGAAGCATGAAGGGTATGATGCCCCCAGGCTTCCCTAGTCGCTAATCGGCCTGGCTTGTTTGCCATTTTGGCACCGGGATGTGCTCGTCATCCTCACGTACTGCGTGTACGCTCCGGTGACTGCGCGCACTCCGGCACCAAACTGGCTGCACCGCCGACGGCCTTTTACAGCAGAGTTAGCAACTGTTGATTGCAATTCCCGCAAAAATGAGTAAAATTTTCGGGCTTTTAATATGACACCGGACTCCGTTCCTCGATGGGGTCCGGTTGTTTTATTCACACAAGAGGATGTTATGGTAACTATTCGTTTAGCACGTCACGGCGCTAAAAAGCGTCCGTTCTACCAGGTTGTTGTCGCTGACAGCCGTAATGCACGCAACGGTCGCTTCATCGAGCGCGTTGGTTTCTTCAACCCAATCGCTAGCGAAAAAGAAGAAGGCACTCGCCTGGATCTGGATCGCATCGCTCACTGGGTTGGCCAGGGCGCAACTATTTCTGATCGCGTTGCTGCGCTGATCAAAGAAGTAAACAAAGCAGCTTAATCTGTCACGGTGGTCATGATGAGCAAACAACTCACCGCGCAAGCACCTGTTGATCCCATCGTTTTGGGAAAAATGGGTTCGTCTTACGGTATTCGTGGGTGGCTCAGAGTGTTTTCTTCCACCGAAGACGCCGAAAGCATTTTTGACTATCAGCCCTGGTTTATCCAGAAGGCGGGTCAGTGGCAGCAAGTCCAGCTGGAAAGCTGGAAGCACCACAATCAGGACATGATCATCAAGCTGAAAGGCGTTGACGATCGTGATGCGGCGAACCTGCTGACGAATTGTGAAATTGTCGTGGATTCATCGCAGCTGCCTCAGCTTGAAGAGGGGGACTACTACTGGAAAGACCTGATGGGCTGCCAGGTAGTAACCACTGAAGGCTACGATCTCGGTAAAGTCGTCGATATGATGGAAACCGGATCTAATGACGTTCTCGTCATTAAGGCAAACCTGAAAGATGCGTTTGGTATCAAGGAACGTCTCGTACCGTTCCTCGATGGGCAGGTTATCAAGAAAGTCGATCTCACTACTCGTTCAATCGAAGTAGATTGGGATCCTGGTTTTTAAACCACCGGATAAACGGTAAAAGACGGCGCTATGTGGATTGGCATAATTAGCCTGTTTCCTGAAATGTTCCGCGCAATTACCGATTACGGGGTAACTGGCCGGGCAGTTAAAAATGGCCTGCTGAGCATCCAGAGCTGGAGTCCTCGCGACTTCACGCATGACCGGCACCGTACCGTGGACGATCGTCCTTACGGCGGCGGACCGGGGATGTTAATGATGGTGCAACCCTTGCGGGACGCCATTCATGCAGCAAAAGCCGCGGCGGGTGAAGGCGCAAAGGTGATTTATCTGTCACCACAGGGACGCAAGCTTGATCAAGCGGGCGTCAGCGAACTGGCAACGAATCAAAAATTGATTCTGGTGTGCGGTCGCTACGAAGGTATAGATGAGCGCGTGATCCAAACCGAAATTGACGAAGAATGGTCAATCGGCGATTACGTTCTCAGTGGTGGTGAGTTACCAGCAATGACGCTGATTGACTCCGTTTCCCGGTTTATTCCGGGAGTACTGGGACATGAAGCCTCGGCAACGGAAGATTCCTTTGCTGAAGGATTGCTGGATTGCCCGCACTATACGCGGCCTGAGGTGTTAGAAGGGATGGAAGTTCCGCCAGTGTTACTGTCGGGCAACCATGCCGAGATACGTCGCTGGCGTTTGAAACAGTCGCTGGGCCGTACCTGGCTTAGAAGACCTGAACTTCTGGAAAACCTGGCTCTGACTGAAGAGCAAGCAAGGTTGCTGGCGGAGTTCAAAACGGAACACGCACAACAGCAACATAAACATGATGGGATGGCGTAAGCCCCCGAGATATCAGTTTACCCAGGATAAGAGATTAAATTATGAGCAACATTATTAAGCAACTTGAACAAGAGCAGATGAAGCAGGACGTACCTTCCTTCCGTCCGGGTGATACCGTGGAAGTGAAAGTATGGGTTGTTGAAGGTTCCAAAAAACGTCTGCAGGCATTCGAGGGCGTGGTTATCGCTATTCGTAACCGCGGTCTGCACTCTGCATTCACTGTTCGTAAAATTTCCAACGGCGAAGGCGTTGAGCGTGTCTTCCAGACTCACTCTCCGGTAGTTGACAGCATTTCTGTCAAACGTCGTGGTGCTGTTCGTAAAGCTAAACTGTACTACCTGCGTGAGCGTACTGGTAAGGCTGCTCGTATCAAAGAGCGTCTTAACTAAGATTTCGCTTAAGCGACATCCTGTTAAGAAGGGCTGGCCAATTGGCTGGCCCTTTTTTATCTGTTTGCTGGTGTTTTAAGGGGTAGTAATCACCACTGCGACGCGGCGGTTCTCGGCGCGGCCCTGGGCGGTCTTGTTACTGGCTATGGGATATTTTTTTCCTAAACCCTGTGTGGTGAGATTGCTGCGTGGAATTTGTCCACCCATAGCCCATGCATCGGCCACGACATTCGCCCGTTTCAATGATAAGCCTTCGTTGTAACTGTCTTCACCATAGTTATCGGTGTGTCCATCCATACGGGCATGTGTTAGCCCTGTCGAGGCCAATTTAGCTGCCATGGTTTGGATCTGTTGCTGGCTTTCCGGGAGCAATTTGTAGTCATTTTTTGCGAACAGAATGGCATCTGATAAGCCCAGCGACCAGTCGCCGGCGGATTCAGTAAATCCATAAGATTGCATAGCGGCGACTTGCTCAGGAGTAAACTTTCCCTGAGGGGACTGGCAGCCAGTCAGTATTAGTGAGGTGAAAACCAGGGGTGCTACCAGGTGCTTTATCATATCGATATATCCTTGTTATCTCACCAGCTTTTCGGCACGCTGGTGTTTGGCCTGATACATATTGTGATCGGCAAGCTCTTGTAATTTTTCCGCAGAGGCGTGCTCAATGGTCATCGCGTAACCAATGCTTAATGTCATGGTGGTCTGATGGCCATTATGAAGATCAAACGGGAGATTAAAGATTTGTGTCAGTGCTGAACATATCTGCTGCACTTCAGATTCCGACTGTACATCATAGAGCACCATAGCGAATTCATCGCCGCCCAGGCGGTATGCTTTATGTCGCAGCCCGCCAAATTCAGCTAACCGTTTTGCGATTTCAATCAAGACTCTATCGCCCGTCGCATGACCCCAGGTATCATTGATGTATTTGAAATTATCGCCATCAAGAAATAGTAACGCCGACGTTTTTCGGGCATCGGAATTGTTCATCAACGTGTTGATGCCGCTACGAAACGCTGCGCGGTTAGCCAGCCCGGTTAATGGGTCATGTAGCGCGGTACGTAGAAGCTGCGCATTTTTAGCCTGTAAACGAAGCTGCCACTCTTCCATTTCATCCAGCAGACTGTTGAAGTCGAGAGCGAAGCGGTGAAACTCAGCGATACGTTCTTCCGAAACTCGTCGGGAAAAATTGCGGTTGGAACGCACATCATGTACGACATCGGTGATATTTTTCAGCGCTTCTACCAGGCCATTGTGCAAATGGCGGGTGAGGGTAATTGCGATGCCTGATGCCAGCAGAATACAACCGGTCAGTACGGCGAGCGAAAACCAGATAAAATGGCTGATTGAACTGTCGCGAGCGGTTAAGCGTACTTCGCCAATGGTTTCACCATTGTGACGAATCGGCTGAATGATGGGGGCAGGGAAGAGCCAGTGGCTTATGAAATTACTGAAAGTATCGCCTGGATCCTTACGGGTGTAATGCCAGGATGCCAGAATATTTTGCTGCTTATCACGTACTTCTGCAGTTGAAAATTGCCCTTGCTGGCCCAGCGCTGCCAGTGTTTCAGTTGCTGCAGGGCCATCGGCAAAAACGACAGCTGCTTCCAGACTGTAAGTCATTGTTGCTGCTGTCAGTGCCAGGTTTTTTTGCGCGTACTGTTTCAGGGTCAGCACCGAGGTCACGGAAAGCAGCAACCAGATCAGCATCATAGTGATAAATATGCTGGTCATACTGATGTTGCGTAATGCTCTTTTAAACGTGGGGCGCTTATTAAGAGAATTATCGTTATCCATCATTTTTCTTCCGTGCGAGCATTAAGACATCCGGGTTGACCTTTACACCGCTACGCGATAAGGCATCCAGGTTTACGGCAAATCTGACGTCATTATTGTGGATGATCAGACAAAAGGCGCTACCAATAATGCACTCGGTATTTTGTTCGGCAATTAATAATAACGCCTTTGACGGATATTGTTCGGTTAATTCCATCTGGAATGTCGGTGACTCGTTGCCAAAATAAAAACCATTGCAGCCTGAAATCATCGCCTCTTGTTGAGTGTGAATGATGACAGGCAGATAAGGCAAAGATGTCGCGGCATTCTCTTGTAGGGCGGTACTAAAACGTGAAGATGAAAAGATACATAACTTTGGTGGCCCTGATAGCGCAGGCCAGCGGGTGTAACTGACAATACCGGAAACCATCATACGCACGTTTTTCGCAACGTCAGAAGGCTCCTGAGCGAGTATTGGTGCTCCCGTCAGCAGGAGAATCAGAAGTAAGAACAGTCGGTGAGAAAAACGCATTCAGGGATCCCCACCATCTTCGCTCGAAATGCATCGATATTTTTTCAGAATGCTCATTAAAATATCATTTTTTCATGCAATCGTCATCAATGTGAGAAATAAAACACAATGAGTAAAATCTTATGTTTAATTTATTTGTGGGGTTTTAATTAATTTAATCGTATTGTGCTGGCATTTTCATCAGCCCCTTTTTGCCATACTTCATGCAGTTGGCTGGCATTTTCAACATTGTTGCAGCTGGCAGGAAAGCTTTTACCGGAAAGTCCTCGGGCATAAGTAAAATCGGTCTGGCAAGTTTTCTTTTGTCCTTCGGCATATCCTTTAAGGTATAGACCGCGATCCGCCTGTGAATCGCTAAATGCATCGTCATCTTTTATGGCGCTGCCCGATATCGCATCTTCCATACCGACATCATACCAGTCGGTGCTGGTCAAGGTTGGCGCGTGAGTATAAGGATCAATCTGACATCCGCTAACCAGTAAAGCCAACAAGGGGGCGATAAACTTTTTCATCATTTCTTTCTCCTTTTTCAAAGCATAGCGGATTGTTTTCAAAGGGAGTGTAAATTTATCTATACAGAGGTAAGGGTTGAAAGCGCGACTAAATTGCCTGTGTAAATAAAAATGTACGAAATATGGATTGAAAACTTTACTTTATGTGTTATCGTTACGTCATCCTCGCTGAGGATCAACTATCGCAAACGAGCATAAACAGGATCGCCATCATGCAAAAAGACGCGCTGAATAACGTACATATTACCGACGAACAGGTTTTAATGACTCCGGAACAACTGAAGGCCGCTTTTCCATTGAGCCTGCAACAAGAAGCCCAGATTGCTGACTCGCGTAAAAGCATTTCAGATATTATCGCCGGGCGCGATCCTCGTCTGCTGGTAGTATGTGGTCCTTGTTCCATTCATGATCCGGAAACTGCTCTGGAATATGCTCGTCGATTTAAAGCCCTTGCCGCAGAGGTCAGCGATAGCCTCTATCTGGTAATGCGCGTCTATTTTGAAAAACCCCGTACCACTGTCGGCTGGAAAGGGTTAATTAACGATCCCCATATGGATGGCTCTTTTGATGTAGAAGCCGGGCTGCAGATCGCGCGTAAATTGCTGCTTGAGCTGGTGAATATGGGACTGCCACTGGCGACGGAAGCGTTAGATCCGAATAGCCCGCAATACCTGGGCGATCTGTTTAGCTGGTCAGCAATTGGTGCTCGTACAACGGAATCGCAAACTCACCGTGAAATGGCCTCCGGGCTTTCCATGCCGGTTGGTTTTAAAAACGGCACCGACGGCAGTCTGGCAACAGCAATTAACGCTATGCGCGCCGCCGCCCAGCCGCACCGTTTTGTTGGCATTAACCAGGCAGGGCAGGTTGCGTTGCTACAAACTCAGGGGAATCCGGACGGCCATGTGATCCTGCGCGGTGGTAAAGCGCCGAACTATAGCCCTGCGGATGTTGCGCAATGTGAAAAAGAGATGGAACAGGCGGGACTGCGCCCGTCTCTGATGGTAGATTGCAGCCACGGTAATTCCAATAAAGATTATCGCCGTCAGCCTGCGGTGGCAGAATCCGTGGTTGCTCAAATCAAAGATGGCAATCGCTCAATTATTGGTCTGATGATCGAAAGTAATATCCACGAGGGCAATCAGTCTTCCGAGCAACCGCGCAGTGAAATGAAATACGGTGTATCCGTAACCGATGCCTGCATTAGCTGGGAAATGACCGATGCCTTGCTGCGTGAAATTCATCAGGATCTGAACGGGCAGCTGACGGCTCGCGTGGCTTAAGAGGTTTATTATGGTTGCTGAATTGACCGCATTACGCGATCAAATTGATGAAGTCGATAAAGCGCTGCTGAATTTATTAGCGAAGCGTCTGGAACTGGTTGCTGAAGTGGGCGAGGTGAAAAGCCGCTTTGGACTGCCTATTTATGTTCCGGAGCGCGAGGCATCTATGTTGGCCTCGCGTCGTGCAGAGGCGGAAGCTCTGGGTGTACCGCCAGATCTGATTGAGGATGTTTTGCGTCGGGTGATGCGTGAATCTTACTCCAGTGAAAACGACAAAGGATTTAAAACACTTTGTCCGTCACTGCGTCCGGTGGTTATCGTCGGCGGTGGCGGTCAGATGGGACGCCTGTTCGAGAAGATGCTGACCCTCTCGGGTTATCAGGTGCGGATTCTGGAGCAACATGACTGGGATCGAGCGGCTGATATTGTTGCCGATGCCGGAATGGTGATTGTTAGTGTGCCAATCCACGTTACTGAGCAAGTTATTGGCAAATTACCGCCTTTACCGAAAGATTGTATTCTGGTCGATCTGGCATCAGTGAAAAATGGGCCATTACAGGCCATGCTGGCGGCGCATGATGGTCCGGTGCTGGGGCTACACCCGATGTTCGGTCCGGACAGCGGTAGCCTGGCAAAGCAAGTTGTGGTCTGGTGTGATGGACGTAAACCGGAAGCATACCAATGGTTTCTGGAGCAAATTCAGGTCTGGGGCGCTCGGCTGCATCGTATTAGCGCCGTCGAGCACGATCAGAATATGGCGTTTATTCAGGCACTGCGCCACTTTGCTACTTTTGCTTACGGGCTGCACCTGGCAGAAGAAAATGTTCAGCTTGAGCAACTTCTGGCGCTCTCTTCGCCGATTTACCGCCTTGAGCTGGCGATGGTCGGGCGACTGTTTGCTCAGGATCCGCAGCTTTATGCCGACATCATTATGTCGTCAGAGCGTAATCTGGCGTTAATCAAACGTTACTATAAGCGTTTCGGCGAGGCGATCGAGTTGCTGGAGCAGGGCGATAAGCAGGCGTTTATTGACAGTTTCCGCAAGGTGGAGCACTGGTTCGGCGATTACGCACAGCGTTTTCAGAGTGAAAGCCGCGTGTTATTGCGTCAGGCGAATGACAATCGCCAGTAATAATCCAGTGCCGGATGATTCACATCATCCGGCACCTTTTCATCAGGTTGGATCAACAGGCACTACGTTCTCACTTGGGTAACAGCCCAATACCTTCATTGAACGGGTGATTTCCCCTAACTCTTTCAATGCTTTTTGCATTTCCGCTGATTCAAGATTGGCCTGAATATCCAGATAGAACATCTCTTCCCATGGATTACCGTGAATCGGGCGTGATTCCAGACGGGTCATAATCAGATTGTGGTTGCGCAGTACCAGCAACGCTTCAACCAGCGCACCGGCTTGTTGCCCGGTCGCCATTAACAACGTGGTTTTCGCCGGAACCTGATCAGACACGTTAATGGCTTTACGCGCCAACACCACAAATCGGGTGAAGTTTTGTCGCTGATTTGCTTCAATACGCTCCAGTACCTGCAAACCGTACAAAGTGCCGCCAGCTTCGCTTCCCAACGCAGCAACATGCGGTGATTTTGCCTGTGCAACCTTTTCCATTGCCGCAGACGTACTTTCGGTATATTCAATCTTCCAGTGCGGATAACGATTAAGGAATTTGCTGCATTGCTGGAATGGCTGCGGATGGCTGTAGACCGTATTGATGGTGGATAAATCAGTAGTGCCGGAGACCAACAAACAATGGTCGATAGTTAACGTCATCTCGCCAACAATCGACAAGCTGGTATGTTGCAGCAGATCGTAAACGTCGTTTATGGCACCGGAGCTGGTATTTTCAATCGGTACGACGGCATAGTCGGCCTGGCCGGTTTCCACCTGATTAAAAATATCGGCAAATTTGGCGCAGCCACTTTCAATGAATTGCTCAAAGTGACGGGCAGCATACTGGCGCGCCGCAAGATGGGAATAAGAACCTTTGGGGCCGAGAAAAGCGATGCGTGCTGAGTGCGGATTAATTTTATTGAGATGTTGTTGGAGCAAAGCCTGCTGAGTTAATACGGAATCTTCAATGATGAGCTGGAACAGGCGAGTAATGTAATGGGCGTCCAGATGGTGCGCTTTACCGAGCGTAATTAATCTTTCCAGTAAATCGCGTTCACGATCAATATCACGTACCGGGCGATGCGAGAGCAGTTTGGCTTTTCCCACCTCGACGGCCAGTTCGCGCCGCTCTGCGAGTAATGCTAATAATTTTTCATCCAGCGCGCTGATTTTCTCTCGCAGCGCCAGTAACGGGTTTTCCGATGTCATAGTGTTGCCTTTTTGTTATCAATAAAAAAGGCCCCCCGATTTGGGAGGCCTTATTGTTCGTCTTCGCATTCTGTTTCACACGACGAAACGCCTCCCTTTCAGGGGAAGATAAAAAAGAATGCGAAGAAAAACGGTGTGTGTTTCATGTTTGTTTCCTTAAGTGACTTTAGTACAGTACCCGTACTGTTTTCACGCTGTCAACAAAAAACGCGCCCGAAGGCGCGTTGGCGATACACTCAATATAAAGGACTACTCTTCTTCAACTTCTTCGACGAAGTTGGCGTCTTTCACCGATGTTGCGGCACGACGTGCTTCGCCTTTGTGCTGCAGTTTATTGAGCTGCCGTTCCAGCTTGTTGATCAATTCGTTAATTGCGGTGTACATATCTTCATGTTTACCACTGGCAACCAGAACGCCGTTAGGTGTATTGATTGTGGCGTCAGCAACAAACCCTTGTGGCTCTTTGGACAGAATGATATGTGGATTAATCAGATGTGTTTGCCATTTTTCCAGTTTGGCGAGACGGTCTGCGACATGTTGGCGGATGGCCGGAGTAATTTCCATTTGTTTGCTGGTAATGTTCATTGTCATAAATTTTACCTCTTGTCTTCCCGTCTTGGTGAATTCAGCATACCGTTCCTGATGTCAAAATGTGTGATGAAAATCTCATAATTTTGTCACTTTTTGTCAACGAATCTTTTTTGTGAGAAATCGCAGGAAGAGGTGTTTTTTTACTTGAGGAATATCTCAAAGCGAGCCATATTTGATGAGATCGATAGTGACTAAATCGCTTCAGTTTCACAACTAACAGAATAAAAAAACGGCAGCTCAAGGGCTGCCGTTTTGTGTTTCAGGTTTCTGTTATGTATTGCTGCTGTTTGCGGCGATGATTTTCGCTACTTTTTCAGCTTGCGCATTCATCTGCATCTGACGGTATGCATTTTCCATCAGCGGCAGCGCATCACGCGTAGCCTGGGTATCCGGGTAGTCGCGCAACATGCCTTCTACGCGGTTAACGACGGCAACCCATGCGCCACGTTCTGTATAGTACTCGGCCACGGAGTATTCATATTTCGCCAGACGATCTTTCAGGAATACCAGACGTTTGGTGGCATCGGTGGTGTACTGACTTTTCGGATAGCCGCGCACCAGTTTGGAAAAGTCACTAAACGCAGCTCGTGCATGTTGAGGATCGCGATCGCTACGATCGACGCCAAAGAACCCTTGCAGCGCACTGTCATCCAGCGCCATATTGGTCAGGCCACGCATGTACATGACATAATCGATATTCGGATGGGTCGGGTTAAGGCGAATAAAACGATCGATGGCAGCCTGTGCTAACGGCAAATCGGCGTTTTTATAGTAGGCGTAGATGAGATCCAGCTGCACCTGCTGCGAATACGGACCAAACGGATAGCGATTATCTAACGCTTCCAGTTGCGTTATTGCCTGTCTCCAGTTACCGTCCTGCAGCTTTTGTTGTGCAGTCGCGTAAATTTCATTTGGCGGATTATCAGGTACTTCTTCCTTTGACCCCGAGCAACCCGCCAAAAACAGGCTTAGTGTGGCGGCTGCCACCAGATATTTCATGCGCGTCATGACGTTTTGACTTTCCTCAAAATGTAATACGGGAGATTCTCTGTTCCTGCTCCCGGTTAAGACCAGCTACAATAGCACACTATATTAAACGGCAAAGCCGTAAAACCCCAACGATAAACGAAGAAGCAGTATATATGGCACAACGAGTACAGCTCACTGCAACGGTGTCCGAAAACCAACTCGGTCAACGCTTAGATCAGGCTTTGGCCGAAATGTTCCCGGATTATTCACGTTCGCGAATAAAAGAATGGATCCTCGACCAGCGAGTGCTGGTTAACGGCAAAGTTTGTGATAAGCCGAAAGAAAAAGTATTGGGTGGCGAGCAGGTTGCCATCAACGCTGAGATTGAAGAAGAAGCGCGTTTTGAACCGCAGGATATCCCGCTGGATATCGTCTATGAAGATGAAGACATTATTATCATTAATAAACCGCGCGACCTGGTGGTACATCCTGGCGCGGGTAACCCGGATGGCACGGTACTGAATGCGTTGCTTCATTACTATCCACCCATTGCCGATGTACCGCGTGCGGGCATCGTCCATCGTCTGGATAAAGACACCACTGGCCTGATGGTTGTGGCAAAAACCGTTCCGGCTCAGACGCGTTTAGTCGAATCTTTGCAACGGCGTGAAATTACTCGTGAGTATGAAGCGGTGGCGATTGGTCATATGACCGCAGGTGGCACGGTGGACGAGCCAATCAGTCGCCACCCGACCAAACGTACCCATATGGCGGTGCATCCGATGGGCAAACCAGCGGTGACTCACTATCGCATCATGGAACACTTCCGTGTGCACACGCGTCTGCGGTTGCGTCTGGAAACTGGACGTACGCACCAGATCCGCGTGCATATGGCCCATATCACTCATCCGCTGGTGGGCGATCCGGTTTATGGTGGCCGTCCGCGTCCGCCAAAAGGTGCTTCGGAAGCATTTATCTCCACGCTGCGTAAGTTTGACCGCCAGGCGCTACATGCAACCATGCTGCGTCTTTATCACCCGATCTCCGGCATCGAAATGGAATGGCATGCGCCTATTCCACAAGATATGGTGGAGCTGATTGAGGTGATGCGCGCCGATTTCGAAGAACATAAGGATGAAGTGGACTGGTTATGAGTAAGCTGATTGTCCCGCAGTGGCCGCAGCCAAAAGGTGTTGCGGCCTGTAGCTCCACTCGTATCGGCGGCGTGAGCTTGCCCCCGTATGACTCACTCAACCTCGGTGCCCATTGTGGCGATAACCCGGATCACGTTGAGGAGAATCGCAAGCGACTTTTTGCTGCGGGCAATTTGCCTTCTAAACCGGTCTGGCTTGAGCAGGTACACGGCAAAGATGTGCTTAAGCTCACTGGCGAACCTTATGCCTCAAAACGGGCGGATGCCTCTTATAGCAATACGCCCGGCACGGTTTGCGCAGTGATGACTGCCGACTGCCTCCCTGTGCTGTTTTGCAATCGAGCGGGAACGGAAGTCGCCGCCGCTCATGCTGGCTGGCGTGGACTGTGCGCAGGCGTGCTGGAAGAGACGGTTTCCTGTTTTGCTGATAATCCGGAAAATATTCTCGCCTGGTTAGGGCCGGCAATTGGTCCACGCGCGTTCGAAGTGGGGGGGGAGGTTCGCGAGGCGTTTATGGCAGTAGACGCTAAAGCAAGTGCAGCTTTCATTCAGCATGGTGATAAGTATCTGGCGGATATTTATCAGCTTGCCCGGCAGCGTCTGGCGAACGTGGGTGTTGAGCAAATTTTCGGCGGCGACCGTTGTACATATACGGAAAATGAGACTTTCTTCTCTTATCGTCGCGACAAGACCACCGGTCGTATGGCAAGTTTCATTTGGCTGATATAACCTAAAGAATCAAGACGATCCGGTACGCGTGATTTTCTTTTCACATTAATCTGGTCAATAACCTTGAATAATTGAGGGATGACCTCATTTAATCTCCAGTAGCAACTTTGATCCGTTATGGGAGGAGTTATGCGTCTGGATCGTCTTACTAATAAATTCCAGCTTGCTCTTGCCGATGCCCAATCACTTGCACTCGGGCACGACAACCAATTTATCGAACCACTTCATTTAATGAGCGCCCTGCTGAATCAGGAAGGGGGTTCGGTTAGTCCTTTATTAACATCCGCTGGCATAAATGCTGGCCAGTTGCGCACAGATATCAATCAGGCATTAAATCGTTTACCGCAGGTTGAAGGTACGGGTGGTGATGTCCAGCCATCACAGGATCTGGTGCGCGTTCTTAATCTTTGCGACAAGCTGGCGCAAAAACGTGGTGATAACTTTATCTCGTCAGAACTGTTCGTTCTGGCGGCACTTGAGTCTCGCGGCACGCTGGCCGACATCCTGAAAGCAGCAGGGGCGACCACCGCCAACATTACTCAAGCGATTGAACAAATGCGTGGAGGTGAAAGCGTGAACGATCAAGGTGCTGAAGACCAACGTCAGGCTTTGAAAAAATATACCATCGACCTTACCGAACGAGCCGAACAGGGCAAACTCGATCCGGTGATTGGTCGTGATGAAGAAATTCGCCGTACCATTCAGGTGCTGCAACGTCGTACTAAAAATAACCCGGTACTGATTGGTGAACCCGGCGTCGGTAAAACTGCCATCGTTGAAGGTCTGGCGCAGCGTATTATCAACGGCGAAGTGCCGGAAGGGTTGAAAGGCCGCCGGGTACTGGCGCTGGATATGGGCGCGCTGGTGGCTGGGGCGAAATATCGCGGTGAGTTTGAAGAACGTTTAAAAGGCGTGCTTAACGATCTTGCCAAACAGGAAGGCAACGTCATCCTATTTATCGACGAATTACATACCATGGTCGGCGCGGGTAAAGCCGATGGCGCAATGGACGCCGGAAACATGCTGAAACCGGCGCTGGCGCGTGGTGAATTGCACTGCGTAGGTGCCACGACGCTTGACGAATATCGCCAGTACATTGAAAAAGATGCTGCGCTGGAACGTCGTTTCCAGAAAGTGTTTGTTGCCGAGCCTTCTGTTGAAGATACCATTGCGATTCTGCGTGGCCTGAAAGAACGTTACGAATTGCACCACCATGTGCAAATTACTGACCCGGCAATTGTTGCAGCGGCGACGTTGTCTCATCGCTACATTGCTGACCGTCAGCTGCCGGATAAAGCCATCGACCTGATCGATGAAGCAGCATCCAGCATTCGTATGCAGATTGACTCAAAACCAGAAGAACTCGACCGACTCGATCGTCGTATCATCCAGCTCAAACTGGAACAACAGGCGTTAATGAAAGAGTCTGATGAAGCCAGTAAAAAACGTCTGGATATGCTCAACGAAGAACTGAGCGACAAAGAACGTCAGTACTCCGAGTTAGAAGAAGAGTGGAAAGCAGAGAAGGCATCGCTTTCTGGTACGCAGACCATTAAAGCGGAACTGGAACAGGCGAAAATCGCTATTGAACAGGCTCGCCGTGTGGGGGACCTGGCGCGGATGTCTGAACTGCAATACGGCAAAATCCCGGAACTGGAAAAGCAACTGGAAGCCGCAACGCAGCTCGAAGGCAAAACTATGCGTCTGTTGCGTAATAAAGTGACCGACGCCGAAATTGCTGAAGTGCTGGCGCGTTGGACGGGGATTCCGGTTTCTCGCATGATGGAAAGCGAGCGCGAAAAACTGCTGCGTATGGAGCAAGAACTGCACCATCGCGTAATTGGTCAGAACGAAGCGGTTGATGCGGTATCTAACGCTATTCGTCGTAGCCGTGCGGGGCTGGCGGATCCAAATCGCCCGATTGGTTCATTCCTGTTCCTCGGCCCAACTGGTGTGGGGAAAACAGAGCTTTGTAAGGCGCTGGCGAACTTTATGTTTGATAGCGACGAGGCGATGGTCCGTATCGATATGTCCGAGTTTATGGAGAAACACTCGGTGTCTCGTTTGGTTGGTGCGCCTCCGGGATATGTCGGTTATGAAGAAGGTGGCTACCTGACCGAAGCGGTGCGTCGTCGTCCGTATTCCGTCATCCTGCTGGATGAAGTGGAAAAAGCGCATCCGGATGTCTTCAACATTCTGTTGCAGGTACTGGATGATGGGCGTCTGACTGACGGGCAAGGGAGAACGGTCGACTTCCGTAATACGGTCGTCATTATGACCTCTAACCTCGGTTCCGATCTGATTCAGGAACGCTTCGGTGAACTGGATTATGCGCACATGAAAGAGCTGGTGCTCGGTGTGGTAAGCCATAACTTCCGTCCGGAATTCATTAACCGTATCGATGAAGTGGTGGTCTTCCATCCGCTGGGTGAACAGCACATTGCCTCGATTGCGCAGATTCAGTTGAAACGTCTGTACAAACGTCTGGAAGAACGTGGTTATGAAATCCACATTTCTGACGAGGCGCTGAAACTGCTGAGCGAGAACGGTTACGATCCGGTCTATGGTGCACGTCCTCTGAAACGTGCAATTCAGCAGCAGATCGAAAACCCGCTGGCACAGCAAATACTGTCTGGTGAATTGGTTCCGGGTAAAGTGATTCGCCTGGAAGTTAATGAAGACCGGATTGTCGCCGTCCAGTAAATGATAAAACGAGCCCTTCGGGGCTCGTTTTTGTCTATAAGTTAGACGGAAAAGACTATATTTAAGATGTTTTGCCTGAAAAGTGAGCGAACGATAAAGTTTTTATATTTTTCGCTTGTCAGGCCGGAATAACTCCCTATAATGCGCCACCACTGACACGGAACAACGG
>ERZ791702.150-NODE-150-length-44223-cov-65.6578_pt1 | contig 44223 bp, 42 predicted proteins | sample MGYA00510050_ERZ791702 | MGnify/ENA primary metagenome ERZ791702 (study PRJEB30046, sample SAMN00715230) | human gut metagenome | study: EMG produced TPA metagenomics assembly of the A metagenome-wide association study of gut microbiota in type 2... | reverse complement strand
CTATGGCATCATTGCGGTGCAACACCGAATGCAAAGCATGCTTTGACCGCTTGCGTTCAAATGGAAAGCCTGGGAAATTGGCTATTATCGCAGTTGCAAACAAACTCATCAGACAAGCCTTCGCTGTTGTTACACATGAAAAGAAATATATAGATGGATATAAGTCTGTAAAGCCATAAATCCATCTCTCCGTCTGCGGGAACGCCTTGACGGCTAGGGCTGATATATCAGTCCTAAAGACCCTCAATGTGCCTACGAAAATGCATATTAATGCTAAATTTCGTTAACCGTATTCATTTTTATTATTATAGTTCATATTAAAAAAATAAATGTACTTTATATTTTTCTATCATTGAAGAATAAAAGTTTTAAAGTCTATAAAGGTCATAGATCTTCTTCACGTTTTTGTCCATATCAAACTTACCATTGACAAATATTTCGGCATTGTCAGTAAGCTGTTTTTGACGATTTTTATCCTCGTACAATTCCATAACCGACTTAGCCAACAAATGAAAGTCTTCTGCAATGAGAACAGAACATTCTGTTTCTTTGTTGAAATCACGCAATCCTGGAACATTATAAAGAACTGCAGGAATACGACACGCCATTGCTTCAATTGTGGTTATTGATATGCCTTCAAATTTACTTGGCATAACATAAATATCAGAAGCTATAAGATATTCTCTCACTTTTTTGATATTTCCGCAAAAACGAACATTTTGTTCAATTCCCAACTTTTTTGCCAAAGCTTTTTCATTATCCAATGCTGTACCTTCTCCTAAATGCAAATATACTGCCTTTGGATAACACTTAACGATTTCTGTCATAGCATATAAAACATCTTCATGTCTTTTTACACAACTACAACCACCAACAGATATAACAACAAGAGCATCTTTATCAATTTTAAGCTTTTTACGGCACATATCTTTTTCTCCATCTTTAGCAGGAGAAAAGCGATTCTTACCATACCAATTATAAACAAGTATTGTACGAATATGATAATAATTAAGTTCGTTATTATATACAGAATCACTGATTGACTGAAATTTGCAATTAAAAATATGCTTCGCAGTCCAACGATAGAAATAATGTAACGGATAACTATACCAGTGAGATCTAAAAACGTTGTGTGCTGTATAAACAGATTTGCATCCTGCTTTCCATGCACAATATGAAAGTATCCATCTAAGATCAGAACGATGAATATGCACGACATCATACCCGCCATCCTTTATCATACGGATAAGTTCTTTCCTCATTTTCCATTGTGCGCCCAGCGTATTTGGAATAAACTTATGAATTATCTTATATCCTGCATCCTTAAATGAAGGAGTATATTCACCCATCTGCCGTGCCGTATTAACGACAAACAATTCACAACCAAGTTTCTGAAATACTGGTGCTGCATCAACATACATAATCTCAGCACCAGAAAACTTTAGTTCGTTCAAAAAATGTATTACTTTCATTTCTTAAAATCGTTTATTACATTATTGTAAATATCTAAATATTGAGCTGCAGTTTTTTCCGGATTATGTCGAACCTGTGCTATCTTATAGGCATTTTGGCTCAATCTTTCAGCTAAATCATCATCATCAAACAATTTCTTAATCTGGTATGCCATCATATACACATCGCCAGCTGGTGCAAACAAATTAGAATAATTATCTGTTAAAAAAGACAGTTCGCCTCCTACAGGAGTTGTTACCAATGGGACACCTATCATCATAGCCTCGCCTACAGCATTAGGACTATTATCAATAGAAGTAGGGGAAAGAAAAACATTAGCACTCTGCATCTGTCGAATCATACCTAATGCATCAAGTCTTGGCAAAAACTTTACATTTTCTGATAGATTTAAATCAATAATACGTTGTTTAATATATCTTATATATTCCTCACCCAATATAGCATTTGTAGCACGTTGCTTCTTAAAGATATCATCAAAGAGGCCTGGTATCACTAAAACTACATCATCATAGAACTTCTTTAGCAATCCAATAGTTTCTACAGCTAAATGCATTCCTTTAATTGGATTAAAACCCGATGGCATAAATATAGTGTGGCGAAGACATTTATTAATATTCCACGAATTAGCGTTTTGATAAAACTCATCTCTCAACAACTCTTCACCCCTAAAATACTTAGCTTTAGGATTAGAAAACATTACGTTTGCTTTATCCCAATCCGTACGGCCAATAAAATATTTAGCATTTGAAAAAATATCACGTTCATAGCACTCCCCATTTTTTATAATACGACTCATCAGTCCAACACCTCCGTAACCAAGTAAATTTTTAAAAGTACGTTGACGTAAGACTTTTCTTGAATCCAAATAATTATAACTATATGGTTTGCATGCATATAGTATTCCTTGTATTGATATTACTACAGGAATGGACTTACAGAAATCCTGCACTTGTGCCAAGTTTTTTTCCGTACCATGTACGTGTATCACATCCGGCTTAAATTCATTTATTACAGATGCATATTTTTTAAAACAGGACAAAGACATACTCTTTGTCAATTCATCTTTTTTAAAAAAAACATAATAGAATGTTATACCAAACTTAATCTCCGTTTTTTCCTTGTCTCTATCCATTACAGGGACAATAATACCAACTCTATTACCTGTTTTTACTTTATTCAGTAAAGGTAATGTCCATGACCCAAAGAAACTTATCCAAAGTATATTCATATATTCTTTTTTTACGATGAACTATAGTTCACCAAAGTTTAATAATCATTTCTGTTTATAATTACTTCATTCTCATATTCACACACCCACCAACATTTCCTACATTAGAAACGCTCCTTATGATACAACTACATAAAATCATAATAACCTAGAGGATTACACCTTCCATCTTTAATTATTGCAAAGTTCGTATAGTAAACACCATAAGTTACCTCAATACTAAAAATCATACGATTTGTCTACCATTAACGATTCTCACAAAAGGAAGGCCTAGAAATAAAGGATAGTTCATAAACTGTTCTCCTTGTAAAATAACACATACCAACAACAAGAAAAACAATTTGCGCTTAGTATCCAATTCCTTATTGTTTCTAAAAAAGATTAGTCCATAGACAAAGCAATATATCAAGCCCCATTTAGCTATTGTATCACTAAAACCATTGCCAGCAGCAGCAACATCACCTCGAGCTAGCAATTGAACTAATCCAGGATGATCTGCCAATCGTGTACGTTCATGTAAGCCATTTCCTACCAAAGGGTGTTTTACCATATAATATAGGTCAAAATAAAAGGAACCAGAACGAGTTGAGCTATATTCGCCCCAAACAAGTTCTTGAGTATTTTCATTTTGTCCTTTAACCTTATCAGACAAGAAGTCTACACTATTATATATTAGAAATGCAGCACTCAAGCATATAGGAAATAGTACATATTTCCATTTGCTACGCATGGAAACAGCAAGATAAGCTACTAAAATCGTACCAAAAGACATATAACCTCCAGTACTTTGAGTAGATAATAGTGTAGCCAAGATCATAAGACATTTAAATTTATTGTTCTTAAATAATTCCGGCAAATCATTAAAAAACAATAATGTAAGTAATGCTATATAACCTCCCATAGCTCCAGGTTCCCAAAAGAAACCGCAGTTACGGATGATATCACCACCTGTACGATAACAATAAATCCATATCGTTTTACCTAAGCCCCAAGACAGTCCTCCGATTCCACCAGAAAATTGTTGTATGATCCATAATGGCAATGCAATCATACATAACAGAAACATGGTTCTGAAAAAAACAATTCTAAAACGTTCACCAAAATAAACAACAATACCTGCACCTATAATAAACTTACAAATATGATTAATTATACCAGGTACTGTATTCCAACCAAAAACTAGGTACTGAGCAAAGAATAACAAGATGAAGGATGCAATCATAATAAACATATTATTGATAGACCACCTTGAAAATCTATAATTGACATTCTCCTTAAATAAATACAACAACACAAATATGAATGCAGTTATTACATAAATTGTTTGAGGAAGAAATGTTCCAAAGAAAACATTTCCGCACAAAGATAAGAAGTAAAGCATAATTAGATATTCATGCTTTGACACCTCCATATTTAAATATGTTTGATTTTCACTCATAATTTAATATTTTACAAGAAACAACTCCTCACTATAACATTATTAGAATAAGATTACTTATTCTAATTAATAGAGGAAAATTCTAAAGCGATATATACCTTTTTCTTAATCTAGCTTTTAACTTGGCTCGCACAAACCTATACAAAAGGTATAATCGGCCAAGAGCTAGACTAAAACTAACAACATACAAATACCTTGTGATAATATCATCAGGATGCAAATTACTTATGCGCCTAGATAGTTGCTGCATTCTGATTTGTTCTTCAGATGAAGGCAATTTACCCTCATTTCTAAAGGAAGCAAATAGATTTATAGCCTCAAACATCGATATTTCATTACAAAGATTTTCACCTATATAACTTTTCATTATAGGTATAGCTATATTATTAAGCTTCTTATATTCATTACCTATATTGCACATATGCATAGCAGAATCTTGTCGAAGATTATAGGAATATACGTCCTTATCACAATACATAATTCTACAATTATCTTTAATCTTTGCTACATATTCAAAATTAAACAATAAGTCTTCACCTATCTTAAGAGCTTCATTAAATTTCAAAGTTCCTATGCGAGAACTGCGATAAAGTTTTGCCCAAGGTGCAGGAGCCATCTTGTAGTTCAGAAGCTTTTTCAAATACTCACAAACAGAAATTGTCTGCCCGAAAGGTGCTTCTATTGACACGCCATTACACTGGTGCCGAAACAAGATAAAATCTTGATTTTGCCCCTCCAGACTGTTAAGACAATCGTTAATTGTATCAAACGCCGATGATAAAACTTTATCATCACTATCAACAAACATCAACCATTCACCTTTGGAATTTTCTATACCCATATTTCGAGCAGAGCTAACTCCACCATTTTGCTTATGAAACACTCGCACTCTACTATCTTGACGAGCATACTCATCACAAATCTTGCCTGTTTGATCTTGACTACCATCGTCAACAAGAAGCAGTTCATAATCTAAACTATTCTGTGACAATATGCAATCAACTGTGCTACACAAAAAATTTTCCGCATTATAAACGGGTATTATTATACTAATCATTGTTCTTAAACTTTAATTTATAAAAGCCTTTAGTAACATGTATGCTACTTTACAAAAGTTTGTTCTAACCCCTCTTCGCATATCTACTCAGCAACTATAGAGATATGAGTAGTTACAAAACTAAGGATTATTTATATCAAAGAAAAAATCCTCAGTTTTCTCATCCCATGGATAATAACGCAACAACTTGTAAACCTTTGTCCGATACCTAATATCAGAAGGAACAATTACATCCTTATCAAAACAAAATCCAATAATAACCTCAGACAAGTTACCTTCTTTATATGGAACGAAAAACTTGATACCATCTTTGTCTTCTATCTGTATTGGGACATAACCACTATCTTTGGCATAGAGTGCAATACCATCTAAGACAGATTGATCAATATACATAAAATTACCAGGAATACCAGCTTTAGTTCCGCCTGCCTCTATCATATAAGCTTTAGAAAAGGCAGTATTCATTTGCAGCTCCTTAGGGTTATAAACCACGACTGGATTACCTGTTTTCTTTGCCAATTCGCTTAAATCCGCACCTTGTGGCTTCGTATAATTTAATATATAATCATCCAATCTAATTTCATCAGCTAAGTATTCTATATTATCGCCAAATGCTATGACAGAACGACACCCAGGATATCCAGTATCATGCTCCGTCTTACTTATAGACATATGTAATTCAACACAAGAGCGGAAAAACAAGCTTATACTTAAAATATTATTGGGACCTATTTCTTTAGTATAAGGATGATACACCTTAGCAATTCCATCATTTAATATAAGATTCCTTTCAGATGGAGAGCTATAATACAAAACAGCACTATGCGCAGCCTCTAACCTATCATAAATTTTTCGACATTGCCCAGTATCTAAAGTCCAGTTGTTTTGTTCGAATAAAGATCCAAATCCAAGCAAATCAGACCACATACAAAAACATTTTCGAACAGTTAAAGATGGAGGATTACCTATTTTAATTGTAAGATTACTTCCCATCTCAGGAGCAGTATTTTTTTATAGTTTACTAAAATCCATATTTCAAATTACCCCCAAAACATAAATTCATCCTAAAGCTACATTTAAAAACTCTAAAGATTTCTTTCGATATTTTTCTAGTTTGACATACACCTTATCATAATCAATTAGAGGCAACCGCATTACCTGAACAGAATCTTCTACGATACGATTTTCAATCCCAAAGCACTGCAATAAACTTTCTATTCTTGAAAGCCCTCTTTCTTTATTACCAACAACAACAAATTGTTTTTTAAAGAGAATAGAGAACACACAAGCGTGAAAAGAATCAGTAATAACAAATTCTGCATCATAAAATCCACGCAGCCATTTTTCAACAGAAGGTTTGATTCTCTCATTCAAAGGTTTTGTCTCATCGTTTTCATGCGGATTGGTTACCGAGAAAGCTCTTAAACATTTCTGGTTAGCAACATGCATTATCAATGCTCTTTTTTTTTCGTTTTCATCCAATATATAATTGAGTAAAGTTCCATTACTCTTAGGAGTATTTCTCTTTTGAAAGAAAATAGAATAATCTACTTCATTTAAAAGCATTGTAGGATCAAGCACATGAACAGAATCTATATCAAAATACTTTTTGCAAAGAGTAACACCATCATTTTCCCTTACAGATATCGCATCAAAAACCTGAAGTAAAGATTTGCATTTCAAAGTTTGTTCGTTAGTATATTCCCATTCTTTTGTTCCAAAAGATGCCGCATATGACAAACGTTTGATCTTCCATTTACTAGTAAAAGAAAGAAATGCATTTTCGATACTTTGTCTTCTCCATCCTGGAACAAAATATATAGGACGCCAAACCTGATCACTTCCTACAACTATTGCATCATAAGTTTCTCCATCTAACTCTTTAAAGTTCCTTATCTCCTTTCGATGGATATAAGAATTGATAAATCTTTGAGTATTCTGTGAAACGACTGGTATAACCTTATTGTTTTGATAATACTCATAGAATATCTTTTGATTCCTACCTAATATTTTTTTTATGATACGCTTTAAAAAGCATTTTGGTATATCTTTAAATGGAGGAAGTGGACATTTATTTGGCGTATCAAATACTACCACCTCATGCCCCATTCTTTCCAACGTCGTTTGCAAAGCATAAGCCTGCAATATTCCTCCATAATTAGTATGGAGAGGTAATGTTAATATTCCTATTCTCATAAATTCTATTTACACTTTAAACATTACTTCGCTCCATGGTATCAATCTTTTTAATCAATTCAACCAAAGAACTTACCGCATATTTATCAATTAACGTTAATGTTTCAACAACCTCAGACAACTTCTTACCAATTTCATTAAGGACAGGCATGTCTGGTGTCAATTCTCTATTTATAAAATGGCCAGTATCTGCTCCATATCTTCTATTCAGAAATCTATAGAAATGAAACTTTGAAGCATTCGACAATGATAGGATTCGTTTAGCTACACGTTCGGGATTTGCATCCTTGAATATTGGATATGACTGATAAGAATTACTTCTATCAGGCAACATTTTGTCCATAGAGTCAACAATCTCCAATAAGTTATCATCCGATAAGTTTTCCAAAATCTCGGTATAATGATGTTCCAACTCTGTCAACTTTGTTGCAAATATTCCATTCAAGCTGCTATTAAACTTTTTGCGCAGTTCATTGTTGTCACTTACCTGGTTAATACTGGATAGCAAATTAATGATGTTACTTTTTATATCTGCGAATGAATCGGAAGAAGAAATATCTGCAATCAATTTCTCGACATAAGCTTTTGACGTATCAAGAACTTTGCTGTTCATCTCTTTTATTCCAAGGTCACTTAGTTCTATCAGAATTGATATTGCCTTTAATTGATCTTGATAATTTCGAAAGCTTCCATTTAAAACTGCAGATTCTGTCATTGCATATTGCCTCTCAAAATCTTCATTATTCATATCATAGTATTGGTATAAACAATCCCATGATTCTCGTTCCGTCGGAACTAACTTAGAATTCAGATAGTCAACCAAATCTATACCTTTCATACAATAATCTGGTATGAGTGTAATATCGTTGATTTCTCTGAATATATCCATGCCATGTTTTATTTCTAATGGCTGGTATTTTTGTTGAATAGCAGAAATTCTTCGTTTTAACTCTAACATCTCTGGTCTATCACTTGCTAAAGATTGAGCATATTTTTGTTTCCAATTAGCTATAATATCTTTATTAGACGTTGACATCTCAGAGTATAGCACAACAAAACGGATTAGGAAATGGAATAATTCCTTATTCTGATAAGGATTACCATTATCTATATGGATGCCTTGAAAAATCTGATTAAAGTCTCTAATACACTGTCGCAACACTCGTAGATTCGAATAGCCAGTCAACTTGAAAGCTTCTTTTATCGCTAATATATGTCGCTGTACAAAATAGCTTACCGGAATTTCATTTGCGAAACTATTTATCGCCGCATCTATATCTGAATGGATTTCAAAGGTTCGGCCGATGACCTTCTCTCTGAAACGATTAAAAGTCTCGATGTCTGTGATTTCTGTACTATTGCAAACGACAATTACTTTGAATCTGTTATGCTCTACAAACCGATTGATATATCCATACAATTCCTTAACACCAATGTTTGCCCGCTCCAAATCATCAAAGATTAAAATTCTGCGTCCTTTCAATTCCTTCTTTTTATCATTAAGCAAGTCCATCAAAGGATCTAACTTAAAATCTACAGTACCATCGCTTTTTTTGTCTCCGTCATAATCGACATTGAACCTTAGTGCAGCAGAAGCAACCATCTTTGTAAAGGTTTTGCCTATCTTATAGACCTTACTGTTCATAAATGGAAAAAGCAAGCCATTGATGGTATCATTGATTTGCTTGATCGTTTGAACACCAAACAAAGAGACATACATAGGAGTCAACTCATCTTCATTTTCTGTTTGGAATGTATCCAACCAACTTTTTATAAAAAATGTTTTTCCACATCCCCACTTGCCATCTAAAAGCACAGCATATTGGGGATCAGGATCATCCTTATATCTGTTCAAAAATCGTATAATGTCTTCGTTCATATCATAATCTACCATTAAAATTTTAATATCTTATGATAATACAAGGCAGCCATGCTCCTTGCTCTATTCCCTATCATTTTTTCTTCCCAAACAGAATGCTTATTAGTAAACTCATGCACCCATTTATAGTTGGACTTTTCATAGACTTTCAGTTTCTCTGCGTAATCTATCCTATCCGCTTCAGTATTCAAGTTTCCCTCCAACATAATCAAATTGCCAATGTTAGTTACATTTCCTTCATTACACTCAGGAAGAATATGCTCTATGGAAGAATCATCCTCAAAAATCTCTTTCTTCTGATAATAACAATTGAGCTTTTGAAGCGCATACTTACATTTCATATTAGCTGCCGTAGCTTTCTTGGTAAAACAAAGAGTGATAAATTGCTCTGTAAACTGTTCTTCCGTTGGAATTAATGGAATCAAACAAGCATACAACTTCGACTGAATTATCTCCTTAGTTTGATTCTTACTTGAACTTTTTCTAATTGCTATGGAAAACTTTGAATAAATACCATCCAACCTGTTTGCCTTTCCTGACATCACTGCTGTATATGCAAAATGAAAATTCTCCAAAAACTGTATCACTTGTTTAAAATCTTTGGTAGATATCAAGTTATTATCTTTTACCCATAGCAATGCCATCAAAACTACTCGAACTTGAGCTATACCGAAGTAATTTGACAGCACATTAAAACTCTGCACTAACCAAAAATATTCCTTTCTATTTTGGTAATCATCCCTGGTAGGTTTGATTATCTGAACATAATACTTGGCATTCTGAACTAATGAATCTAAAAAAGACTCATAATCACTAGTTTTAATGATTGACGAGAAACGATCGTATAGCAGACTTGCTCCAGTTTGCTTATAGCATGAATTCCAAAAATGGCGATAATATGTTCCGATCCCTACAGAAGCTAAATCACATTCATTGATGATGCTTTTCAGTTCATCCCATTTACATTTGGCATAATCTGCAGGTTCCGTCTTTCGAAGTTTCTCAAACAAGCGATTCTTGATTAAGTCTATTGCAGCAAGTTTCTTACCCTTAGCATTCAGTATCTCAAAAATACGATAAGCCTGATTAGTATCATCGGTAGAAATGGATATGAAGATACAGTTCAATATTTGGTCTCGGATAGCTTTGAGTATATCAATCAAACTTATGTCATTCAGAAAGCCATCACATTTTTCAGACATAAAATCCTTCAAATTCTTTTCTTCCAACCGAGAACGGAATAAGCGATAGGTAGTTTGAATACACAATTCCTCTTCTGAGGATGGCTCTTGCTTAACCATCTTCTCTCTATCCTGTATATAATAGGAGAAATAAGGATAACTACTCTCGCTCTTGATAATGCGGACTTCATTTCCATCATCATCACTTGTCATGATATAACTGAAAATCAGCTTACTCAAATTATCCTCACCTTTCTCTCTGAATATATCAGAGATGGCAGAGAATAATATCGTTATCGTGGTGATGCGTTGTTGCCCATCCACTACTTGTATTTCCTTATCGCTTTTCTCATCGAAGTTGCCGATGAAAAGCATCGTGCCCAAAAAGTAAGAAGTGGTTTCCAGTTTGCCATCCTTACATTTCAGGCATTTGATAATGTCATCAAGAAACTCTTCACAATTCTTCTTTTCCCAAGAGTAATCTCTTTGAAAACGAGGTATCATGAATTGCCTCCCTGACTTTAAAAGTGCCTTAATCGTTTTGTCTGCAGGTTTTATATTCATGGTTCTCTAATTTAATTTTGTTACTCGTTTGAAATTCTGATAGTTAGAAATATACTTATTTTTTACGTCACTATTTAACCTAAACACATAAGTCTTGAAGTTTAGAGATAAAAGTTTGAGGAGATTACTCTTGAATCAACATACAATATTCATTCAATTTCTCATAAGAACTGAAATAAGAGACATATTCCATCTTTTGATCCCCAATGCGAAAAGGCATGCCGTCTATTAAACTCCAATAATATTGCTCCATGATCACTGGTGGCGCAATAAGCAGAGAGTTATGATGAATCAACTTGTGCAATGAGGCATATAACTTCAGCCTCTTTTCCAAGACATGCCTTTTCACGTCAAGCATCACTTCTCTTTTCTTAGAAAATACATGGGTTACATATGCTAAGCACAATGCAATGAGTATATATTTTAGAATGAGAATATACATAACATTTCCTGTTCTTTGCCCAAACTATCTCGACAATTTTGACCTTGTATAACCTAAGCTTTACCTATGACTACACAAAAGCCACATGACTTAATTACGAGTTTCAATCATTTCATATATGATCAAAAACTATTTAATATTTCTAAGCACCTTTTCCTTTACCTTTTTACGCATTATCTTGTCGATTCCAAAGAAAAAGATGGAAAATCCTACAGACAAGACGCAACCAAAACCTACAAGAATGAAATTAATCAATTCAGTTGTGTCTAAAACCTTATTTATTATAATTGGTATAGGAAGACTTGTCAATGTTACTATCAAACAAGAACGATATACACTCCAAATCTCAAACCACTTATAATCAACAATCCGCATTATAAGCCAAGGTTTTTGAATCATTCCTAAAATAAAATACTGTGTAAGGCTAATCCATGATAAAACTAATGGAGAAAAGCCCAACTTAAAGAAAACGTACGTAATAGGAAATATCATCAATCCCAAAGTTGGAGAAGTCAAAGCATTCTCACGTAATCTGCCTTTGGCATAAAGGGCAGTATAGAAAGATGTATCAAATACCTGAAACAAACTCTGTACGATGACTATCTGAAGGAAAGGAACGGTATAATCAGGTACCACACCTAACCATAGCTTCAATAAAGGATAAGCCAACAAGCAAACAGGCAAGGCTATCAAATACATCATATAATAAGAGAACTTAGTACTCTCCAACAAAAGATGCTTTGAGCCTTCATAGTCCCCAGCCGCGTATTTTTTTACAATTTGTGGGTTGGCAGCCTGTCGAAAGTTTGAAACGAATTGATTGCCTGCCATATTTACCTGAAGCGATATGGCTCTTGCAGCAACTACGGCTGGTGCAAAGAACATATTAAGTAAAACCAATACACCTTGACTATTGAGAGCTATTGAAGTACTTGCAAACATACTCCACCCAGAGAAGCCAGCAATTTCTTTAAAAATCATCTTATCAAAAGAAAAAGAGAAACGAGCTTCACTAAAATGACGAGCGCAATAAAAACGATAGAAGCACATGACACCTACTTGCACACCTAAGAGTAATGTTGCATACATCATTAATCTATCGAAATTTCCAATCGTCAACAGATAACAGATCAACAACTTAGCTGACACCTCAAAAATACTCATATATGCATATATTGACATTTTTTCATGCGCAACGATAGTAGCATTATATGGAACCTGAGTTAATGTAAAGACTGCGGTTAAAATAGATAGATGATATGTATAAACTGCCGCCGCTAATCTATCAGGGGCAATAACCATCTTATTATATAAAAACCAAAGTCCAATGGTCTCAGCCACAATCACTACCAATATTGCTATCAAAATATGGATATTGAGTGTTGTTGAAAAGGTTCTTTTTAATTTCTCGGAATTACCTTCACCTAAAGCATAAGTAAGAAATCTAGAAGATCCTGTAGATAATGCCCCATTAATGAAAGATAAAAATCCGACTACTCCACCTACAGCTTGATAAATTCCATAGTCATCTACTCCTAACTTCTGCAGGATAATACGTGAGGTGAATAGTGAAATCACCATCGTAAACATCATACGGAAATATAGGAAAAGAGTATTTTTTGCTATTGTCTTATTGTTTGTTTGTTCAGACATTTTTTATTATTTTTCGATTTCCCAATAATATAGGAGCTTTTTTTGAAGCTATAACAATTATCATACAACAAAGAAATAAAATACATAATGCGACCAATAAAGCTGCCTCTACGGTTGCAGAATGTATCCACCCTTTGAATAATGATAAATAAATTATTTTTTGAAAACCAAGTATTATAATCGTTCCATTAGAAATAAGCAATATCATCTTTAGTTTAATGAATTCTATTAACTTAGAGATAGCCAGTACCAATAAAGTTCCACTGACACCACTTAGTAAAAACAGAACAGGATACCCACCAAAATAGCATGCATTGATACTAAGACATTGTCGTTGCGTATAATCAAGATTTACACTGGCAGAAAGCACCAATAACAAAAGACTTATCATCATAGTAACTATTGCTATATAGTTATTATTGAATAAATATTTTATCATTGATTTTAGCTTATATCCTAACATAAAAAACAAAAAGCCTACAGAGGCTGAGTCTATTCTAAACGGCAAGAAGTTTCCTCTATAAAGAACAATTATACCTAGTAAAGTAAAAATTAGCCCCCCCACTTTGCTATACTTACTTGTTGAAGCGCATATTTTTATCAAAGCTAAAGCCCACAGGAACCATAAAGGCGAAGAATATTCGCTTTGAAAGCCAAGGAAATCTCCAGCAGATGCAATTCCGATGACATTGACCACTACATCTTTTACAGAAATATCTCCACTAATCCATCCTAAACTTCCCATGATTAAAAGACATATAGCACTCATCAAAAAGTATGGCCGTATCAATTGTACCCAAACCTTAGCTATAGTATCTTTAAAACATTGCTGTTTATGAAGCAATCCGCTTATTATAAAGAAGCAAGGAATGTGGAACAAAGTAATTGTATGCATAAGATACCATACAGGAGAAGGCTTAAAATCAATTCCCAAATAGTAAGTATAATGTCCTAGTACAACCAGAAAAATACAAAATGCCTTTGCATAATCTATATAATTAGGTCTTTCCATAAACATCAAAGTATTGAAAAATCACAATTATCCGGATCATATCTCAAACGACTATTGATATTGATGCTATCTATTGATTGCATATCAGTAGGTGCTAGTTCAAAATCAAAAATATCAATATTTTCTCGCTGACGTTCAGGATTCAAAGAACGAAAAACAGGAATAACGCCATTTTGATAATGCCATCGCAAAATTATTTGAGAAAGGCTTTTATGGTACTTTGAAGCAATGTTCTTGAGCAAAGGTAAACGGGTCATTCTCTCATCAAATCTTGCCAGAGGAGTATAAGCCTCCATGGTTATTCCCAAATCTTGGCAATCAGAAATCAGTTTTTTTTGAGAAAATAAAGGATGAATTTCAACCTGATTTATTGAAGGAACAACACCTGTTTCATTAATAATTCTTTCCAAATGGTGCTTGTGACAGTTTGCGACGGCAAGCGTCCTTACATATCCTTCGTCTCTTAGTTTTATCATTTCTTTAAATGTATCAACATAAACATCAGTTACAGGCCAATGAAACATAAGAACATCTATGTAATCCACCCCATATCTCTTAAGACTTTGAAAGAAGGTCTCACGAACATTTCCTTTCAACTGAGCACCATTTGTAATACGTGTCGTTAAAATAAACTCTTTTCTATCAATTCCCGAGTTTCTTATAGCCTTTGATATCAAATCTTCCCTACCATAAGCAGCAGAATAATCAACAAAACGAAGGCCACATTTAAAGGCAGATAGTACAGCTTCATAATATCTGCGTTCCAATATTCTAAATTCTATATGATTTTTACATTTTTGCAAAAAACCATGCGGAGTTTTTCTTCCTCTACACATTATACCTGGGCCAAAACACAATGCTGGCACCTCTACTCCGTTATTCAATATCACTTTATCCATATTATTTTTATTAAACTGAAATGTTTAAACAAACATTAATTATGGGCGCCAAAAAATGTTTTCAGCAATCACCTTAGCAGGATTACCTGAAGCGATGCAATGAGCAGGGATGTTAGTTGTAACAACACTATTAGCAGAGATGATTGCACCCTCGCCTATTGTAACACCCTTCGTGATACTAACGTTTGAACAGATCCATACATGGTCACCAATGATGACCGGTGCCTTGTCTTTGTATCCCTTGATGATGACATGATGACCGCCATTGTTATCTCGTATCCAAACATCTCGCCCAATGTGGACATCATCACCCATTACTATTTTCTCTGAACAAACAATATTCAAACCAATATTGGTAGCACAACTACCTATTAACAACTGTGCGCCCTTGAATACCTGCACATCACTATCATACTTAAAATAAGAATGACCTTTACCAAAACTCAGTCTGGCACCGTCCTCTACCAAAAGTCGGAACTCACCCTTACTACCACGTGTTCGCTTCTGATTAAGACTTACCTGACCACCAACTTCAATATTTGCAGTCTTGGCGATATCTATGGCACAATGAGAAAGGACATTGAAGACTTTTCCTTCTAACAGGTTGCTATGGATATTCTTTCTATAGTAATTCCAATAAAAGATACGGAGCAACTGCATTGGGTTCTTCTTATTGTGATAAATGACACGAAGGATATTCTTTACCTTTCGCTTAGCAGAAATCTTATCATTACTCTCGTATGGGAAGAACTTAGCTGCACATTTATCAAATGGCATTTCATCAAGTGCTTTAAAGAATTCATCTCGATTGATATTGGCAGGATAAGGAAGCTTACCACCCATAATAGCAGTGCTATTACCTGGAACAATATCCTTCAAAGCAAACTCTTTAACAACTAACTTATCCTTAATCTTATCAAAGTATTCCAAACCTTTCTTGGAATTAATCATGATAAGGGAAGTTCCTAAGTTCTGTTCCAAAGAAGGATCTACCTGACCAATTCCCCAGAAATCACCAAGAGTGATATCACTCATACGTGGAATACCCTTGAACTTACATTCATAACAAGAAGGGCGCTCGAAGACATTGTCGTGGTATCCACGGCGATAATCATCCTCATGACCTTCGCCATAATATACCTGACCATTCTCGAATGTTATCTTTCTGGCAAGACTATGCCAACCGTGATCCTTGTTCTTGTCCTTAATAGATACAATCTTAGAACCATAGCGAGCTTCCAAAGACTCCTTATATTTCTCAAAAACCTTTGGAGAGTTCGTTGCACGACAAAGGAAGTCTACAATGATAAGATTATCGTAATCCTTACGAAGGAAGCTTCGCAGAGCAGCCATCTGACAAGGTGAACCACAGGCTAAAACCTTTTCGCCAGTTATCAGCAACTGCTTGATCTGCTTATATAAACCTTCAGCATTACTCTGTACATACTTGGAACTACGAAGACGCTTCAAATCTTTCTTGTCATTAGAAATGAAGTTGAATACCTTCAAATCATCCGTATAGATGGCACCACTAACATATCCCTTCTGCTTATACATGGCTTGTGCAAGAAGAGTAAAGATACCACCAGATGTACTATCAAAGCGAATAACAATATCCTTGTTATAACCACCAAAAACTTTTGGCTCTAACAAATCATTATGCTTCAACTTGTCGATGTTAATCATCGGACAAATTTTCTCGCAAAGATGACAATCAGTACACTTTTCCTTATCTACCTCTGGATACCAGAATCCCTCATGGTCGGTATGGAAAGTAATCGCCTGGGCATGGCACACATCACCACAAGCATGACAACCACAACAATCTTTTTTATTCTTTATATCAATCATTTTAATAAACCTCGTTGAATTTTTCCATTCTGAGTCTTTGGTATTTCATCTATCCATTCATAGTGAACAGGAAGTTTATAAGACTCTAGTTTACCGTTCAGTTGGTTTTTAATATCATCAAAAGTAATGCCACTATCTTTGTCTTTCACAATGAATGCCTTAACAACCTCGCCAAGAACACCTTCCTCATCTGACACGCCAATACAAGCGCAATCTGCTATACCAGAAATTTTGAATAACTGCTCTTCTACTTCTATAGGACTTACCTTTTTACCACCGACATTAATCAGTTCTTTCTTTCTGCTTATTAAATAAATATATCCTTCTGCTGTCTTATATCCCCAATCACCAGTACGGAAATAATCACCAAAGAAAGATTCCTCAATTGGCAAATCAAGATATCCATGAGTTACATGATCACCCTTTACGCAGATTTCACCTTCTTGATTAACAGCACACTCTTTTCCATTTTCATCCAACACCTTGATATCTGTATTTGGTGAAGCCTTTCCTACAGAATCCAAATGAGCCTTATCCTGATGAAATTCCATAAAAGCAGAACGAGAAGCCTCTGTCAAGCCATAGTGCATACATACTCTGGTATGAGGAAGCAGATCGGCAAGTTCCTGCTTCTCATCCTTAGAGAAGAAGGCACTGCCCATTTCTATATATCGAAGCTGATCTTTGAAATCACCCAGTTTATCGCCTGTAAGTTTTTTGAGGTATCTCCAACTGGCAGGAACCATTGTGAAACCAGTTACCTGGTCTTCCTCCATCGTGCGATATATCTTCTTTACATTGGCAAAGCTACCGAGCAGGATTAATGTCGCTCCCTTAGACAGACTGCATCTTACTCTACCCAAGCCAAAGGAATGACTGACTGGAAGAGCTAGAAGTTCAACATCTTCCTGTGAATTACCAATAAACTCATTGATATTTCTTGCTGCAGCAGCCTCATTATCATAAGTCAAAGGTACCCCTTTAGGTTTACCTGTAGTACCTGTTGTAAAAAGGATATCTGCAACTTCATTTCCATCAGAAAACAAAGGTGTAGAGAAATCAGCAGATAACTCTGCAAAGTCTTTCAATCTAGCCTTAGCAATCTCCTGCTCACTTTCATCAAAACCAACCAGAAGATTAGCATGCGTTTGTTTCACTATATAATCCAATCTAGTAGGATTCGTTGCAGCATCAATTGGTACCACCTTTAATCCAGCTAGGTGTGCACCAAAATATGCATACACAAACTCTATCTGCTTGCCAGCTGCCAGGATAACAACATTTCCTTCGTTTTGTGATAATTGAATTTTGAAATAATCTCGTGCTCCCAGGATGCGTTGGCATAACTGAAGATATGTCGCAGATTTCTTTCCACTTTTTACAGCTATCTTATCGGGCTCTACGGCCGCCCACTGCCATATTTGTTTCTCGATACTTTCTAACATATAAATATTCTTTGTTTTATATTGTTTTATCGTATCGTCTCATAAATGTTCTAAGAACTTTAAGATTATATTATTCTGTCAAATCTTCTATGAGACTAACAATATCAGATACATCCTCCAAGTCCATAATCATATCAGATGTAATCTTCACATTAAATTCCTTCTCCAACTGTGAGATGATCTCAACATTATGAAGAGAATCCCACTCATCTGGCTCACCAATTTCGGTATCCATCTCAATCTCGGTTGTTGGTACATTAAGTACACGTGCTATCAATTCTATTACTTTTTCTTCCATAATTTATTTTGTATTTAATATTTTATTATTTTTATACCCTTGAGCCACACTTTCTTAAACTTCTATCTAAGACGGTACTGAGGTATCCTCACTGCTTTCAATTTCGATAATAGCAAATCAATCGCAGTTTTTTTATTTTCCAAACTCCTTAATTCTCTGTTCCTCTTTCAATGAGCAAACAAGCAGTTGTCCATTCTTCTCGGCTACGATACTGCTGGCAATACATACCGGCATAAGGTTCAGGGAAGCTTTGGCGGATATCAGTTTTTCTAAAATCATCCTTCAATAGTCTTTACGACCCTTTCGATTCCCCTTACAGGGGACAGAAACCTTCTTTAGCATTAAAAAGGCTTTTTTCTACCTCTCCGTCTCTCCTGCAAGGAGAGCTCCACTTTCTCCCAAAGCCCCTCTTCCTTAGGAAGCGGGGATGTAACCGCCCTTAGTGCTGTTTCAGCCCCACCTGTCCCTCCCCTGCGGGAGGGGCCTTACCCTATTACCCAAGCCCTAAATCCCTACCATAGGGATTAGGGATGTAACCGCCCTCCGGTGCTCGGAACCGCTACGCTATAAGGTTGGCGGACCATCAAAGGTCTGCGCCAGATTGTGCGGGATGGGACCGCCTTACTGTACATTAACCTATTTTATCTTTAACAAAAGCCCGCCATTGATTCAATAAGGCTTGCCCTTTACTCAATTCACCATGAGAGAAAAAAGCTCTGAGATGATATCTAGTATCATCATTTTCATCATCAGTAAGATAATATTCAAAATCACCTCTGGAAAAATGAGCGTTACTCAAATCGTCTTTATCTATTCCTAATCCATGCAAGAATTGACAATACTCATAACTCATTGGTAACAAATCTTTTCGAATATTATTGAGAAGACTATAACGTTCCATCATTTTTTTCATTTTCGGATGAAAGAATCCATTATAATAGAGCATAACAAGTTCATACCTTGAAAGAGTTGCTCTAACAAATGTTGCATATTTATATTGCTTATCAACACCCAACCATTCGTTTTCAGTGATAAATCTTAATATAGTATAAAGATGACGGAAATAGTGATCAAACATTGTCGTTGTCATATAATCATCAAAACATGCTTTACCTCTAAATTGAATAACACTGCAAAGACCAGAAACACTACGAGAACCAGACGTTATCTTATTATTTATCTCATGATCGCAAATCCTAAAAACATAATAGAATAAATTCCTACCTCTATATTCATCCTGAATAGGTATCTCTTTTTTTGAGTATACTCCATCAGCAGAATGGTCATCTACCCATTGAGAATGCGAATCACCTGCATAAAGATCATTCACTATACTCTGCTGAACTTCAAGCATTTTGAAAAAAGTATTCTCAAAACGTTGAATCTTTAGAGTCTCATTTTGCTTATCAAATTCTGCGGTTTGATTTTGCATCTCCTCATTAGTCTGTTCTATAGCTTGACGTTGATATTTCAAATCAATATGTTGCTGACGAATTGTGATGATAAGACCAGCAAAGGCTAATCCTGAGAAGAGAGCATTCACTACTCCAAACAAATCACCGAACTGTCCTCTATGTTCCCAACCTTCTATCAATTTAATGACGATGAAAGCAGAAAGCATCATAACAAGAAGGACAAAACCTATTGCCCACATCAATTGACAAAGCCACTTATCGTCATTATTAGAGTTTTCCATATTACAATATTTATAACGTTCTAAAAGAATAAGGTAACTAATACCCCCATAAGGATGCAGAGCTATTACTTCTAGAGGGATGCAGAGAAGTCCCCAAATAAGTTATTTTCCATATTTATACTGCACATAAGTTTTTTTCATTCTTTTTTTGTTTTTCTTATACCTTTCTGATATGTCGCAGACTACCATATGTTTATTATGATCATCAGACATTCCCATATTTAATCTAATCGCAATTAATTTTTCGAAACATTCTACAACATCATTCAGTTCATTTTCATAATCTACAGCAAGCCGCATATTATGTACCAACACATTTCTTATCTTATACACATGCTTTCCTATAGATTTACCACTAAGCTCAGAGCCAATTTTACTTAAGAAATTATCAACATTATTATTGAAATCTAAGGCAACAGAATGAGATGATGAAAAGCCATTAAAAACCATCTCTATTTTTGTAATTTCTTTAGAATCTGTTGCTATTTTATTTCTCAAATCATTTTTATTAATATTTTTGTTATTAAAATCCTTAATATGGACAAACAAACTTTCTTCAAATGCAATTTCCATAAAATATTCAACTACTTGATAAAGGTAAATATATCTGCTAAATGGATTGACATATGAATATGGCAACCATTTCCCATACAGATTTCTAACCAATTTCATAAGATCATCAGAATATTCAATTTTACTCAAATTTATCTTTCTTTTCTTATTATCTTTTATTAGATTATCTTCATAGCTGGATTTATAAAACAAAGATTCATCTTTAACATCAGATAATTTGTTTACGTGATAAAATCCTTCATCATAAAAACCAGGAAGATATTTGTATATGTCGTCTTTGCTAATTTGCGATATTCTGTAAACGAAAACATGGCATGCGGGCAATTCTATATCTGAAAGTGAGCATTCATTATCTTGATATTTTAAAAGCTCAGGCTCCTTTTCAACAATATGAGCTAAAAGAGAAGGAATTCCTATTGAAGCATATTTATTTAACCATAATTTATGCTGGTCAATAAAATCCTTGTCTTTCTCTTGAAGATAAGAAAGTGTAATAAGCCAACCAATGGTATATCCTCCCTTTATACGAACTTCCAAGTTATCATCTTCTGCCGTATAATATGGAGAATAAAAAAAAGCTAATCCAAAATCAGATGAATCAAGTTCATTATCAGGGAAAGAAGAATTCCATGTAACACTTCTATCATCATCAATTAAATACTCCCACTCCTTCATTTCTGAATGATATTACATTAATAATCGCGATTATAATCTTGTTTTGCTTTATCCAAAGCAAGTATCGGTTGCAAAAATTCCTGCCTTTCTTTATCAAACAGAGCTTTAAAAAAATAATAAAAGAAACATCTCTGACTATTACCTATTTTCTTTGAAGTTCTTTTGATTTCATCCAGGAATAATAAGATTTCAGAAACAGCATCTACCATATCTTTAGAAGATATTTTTTGAATCTGATTTTCAATCTCCTTTAAAGAAGAATAAGTATTATATCCCATCAGTTTTGAAATAGAAGCACCAAAGCCCGTCATAGGCTGAGATTTATCAAAAATAGAATGCGCATCTTTTCCAAAAGGACTCTCTATTTCATTTAAAGATACTATTGAATCTGTTCCTTCTTTTTCAATACAGTTATCAACAAAACTAGTAAACGCCGTATATAATCTAATAAGTGAATCAAACAAATCTTGACTAACGCTTAACTTAGAAATATTTTCAAAAGACTTTATTGTATCTAAAAGTTTGTCTCGGTTTATCTGCAGATAGTCACCTTCCATATAAGAAGTAAAACAATCTATTGCATCACTAAACTTATATTCCCCTATAGATTTTCCTTTAGAATTATCTGTATCTTTTATTAATTTATATCCTTCGGTCATCTCAGTCATCAATGAAGAATATATGATTTCTACTTGATGGCGCAGTTTCATAGGTGTTTGACCAGTGTTTAAAGTAAGCATTCTATAAAGCACACCTTCGCGATTCAACCCCAAATAAATTTCAACTCGTATAGGGTTGCTTAATGATGGCTCTACTTGAGGATCCGACTTAGCTTGTTCTACAATATCTTGTATTGTAAATGTTCTTTGTAATCCATCAAGAATCATTAATTTATTTTTATTATTACTAACCAGTTCCTTTAGAAGCTCATTGTTATTAAAGTCTTCATTTTTTGGGAAAGAACAACTTAATGAAAGAACTATCGGCGGAATAATACAACCACTAATTAAGTCTTGCTTAAGCAACGAATAAATCGACTTTGAAGACTTCACTTTATTCCTTTGAAATTCATTATTTCTTACACATTCCTGAACCAATGAATAGTATTCATTCATTGACATTTCAACAAGGAAATTATATGATTTAATTTTCTTGTCCAAGATGGGAGTTGATAAAATTTTCATTTTACGTTATGTTTGTAACCATCTTTATTTCCATACACCCTCAGAACTGGCTTTATTAAAAGGCGATTCTGAAGATGTTTAAAATAAAAAATGATTGGATTAACATTTATTTTTGCGTGAAGTAAGGTCATGCTTCACTTATCTACATTACAACTTGGAGTGGCGCTGGCGATATCGTGACATAGCCTGTGCCTCCGATGCTGAGAGGGAAGAGTTTTCAAGCACTGAAGTGAACTTTGCTCACCCTATACCCAAGCCCTAAATCCCTACCATAGGGATTAGGGATGTAACCGCCCTCCGGTGCTCGGAACCACTACGCTATAAGGTTGGCGGACCAATCAAAGGTCTCGCCAGGTTTGCGGGATGGGACCGCCTGGCTATAGCTTGCAGATTGGGACAGCCAGAATAGTTCCTCATTGCAGTATCGCTCTGCACTTGTCGTCGCTCGAATGAGGAATAAGTTTATTCTACTTTTGACAGGATTACCTCTGGGAAGGTGTCCATCAGGGTTATGGCGGAAATCTTATGACCTCCATTGGCATTTAATGAATGACCACAGTGATAGAGGCTGTCTTTGCGACAGTTGGATTTTTACTATTTTCAATTGTCGCAAAATTTGCGCCTGTTGGGTCAGAAGCTAGCTCTTCATGAAGAGCATTGTTGATATGCTTACCTATTGGAGTCATCAGTAGTTGCCTGTATTTTGCTTTTTTCGTTTGCCATAATCATACATTTTTTCGAATCCCTCCGTCTCCCTTTAGCCAAAGGGAGCTCCACATCCTAACCAAGCCTTCCCTTCTCAGAAGGGAAGGATGTAACCGCCCTCCGGTGCTCAGAACCGCTACGCTATAGGGTTGGCGGACCAATCAAAGGTCTCGCCAGGTTGTGCGGGATGGGACCGCCGGGGGTGGAATGGGGACCGCATGGGGACAGATTCCAACAAAGGTTCGACTGGTTGTGCGGGAAGGGAGCGTAGAGGGAGTGTTTAAATTTGTGAAAGGGTTTTAACTGCCGGATACAGCTCCGCTTCCCCTGAGAAGATGACTCTTCCCGAGTTATGAGGGTTGTGATATTATCACAGCATTGAAAAACCAATAGACTCACTTCCACTAATCTTCAATACTATTATGTCTTTCTGCCTGCTGCATACGAAATGCAAAGCGAGCTGCTTGAAGCAAATTATATATCATATACCATTCTGCTTGCTTGAAAGCCACCTTTTAAGTTCTTAAATCGTCTCGTTCTTCTGAATCTCTACTTGAGAGATACTGAATCGCGCTGCAAAAATACGAATTTTATTGTAAATAAGCAAATTATGCCTATTAAATTTTTGATTTCGTTCAGCAAAAAGCAATTTTTTTTTGAGTTGATTTTGGATGAAATCTGATAAGTCTCTGATTGAAAGGAAGTTCTCCGTTTTTCTGTATCTCTTAAGTAGAGATTCAGAAAAATGGTTCAAATTGGTTCATTTTATCCTGGAATAGTTTTTTCTTCTCTTTTTAAAATTATAGGGCGGCTAGGTTTCTGGCGGTGGTATCATCTACTTCTATCATATTGTTTTTCTAAAATCATCCCGTTCTTCTTTACCATTAAAGAAGTGTTTGCTCTAAAATCATCCCGTCCTTCTTTACCATTAAAGAAGGCTCCACCTCTCACCCCTGCCCTCTCTCCTCAGGAGCGAGGGAGGAAACCGCCCTACTCGGTGCTCAGAACCGCTACGCTCTAAGGTTGTCGGACCATCAAAGGTCTACGCCAGGTTGTGCGGGATGGGACCGCCAGGCTATTACTTGCTGATGAAGAACGCCTGGCTAATGTTCGGGTTTCAACATAAACATATTAACAGTATTGTTGAATTCTGATACGTAATCTACAAAATGCGGATTATCTTTTCTTAGAATCATTGCTGCGTAATTATCTACTCCTTCTAAGTCTTGGATAGCTGTTTCATGTCACCAAACATTTACAAACTTTGGCTCTTCTCCTGTACGAGCTAAATAATCCTGACGGAGCATCTGCTCTAACTCTGCCATACGCTTTCTTTTTCTTTCCTTTGATGCCATGAATCTTTTCATCGCAGCATCACGCTTCTCCCAAAATTCTTTATCCAATATTTCCATAAAACCTCCTATTTTTTTAATTCAGTGCAAATATAAGGGTTTTCGGTGAAACTACCAAATTTTGGGGGGAGTTTTTGCTTCTTGCTCTAATCTCCCCCAGATTAACACTGATTTCTTAGACTTATTCGTTCTCAGGTGGTAAATCCCACTCTGCTCCTATGGATTCCATCACGAGTCTTTCGAAGCACGCCTTGTAGCCGCCTTCCATCGGGCAGGGATCGTCGGGATAGACCTCGTGATAATCCTCTTCCATGTTGTCCAGATAGTCCATTATCAGCATCACCTTGTCTCTGGTGCTGTGACACTTCTTCAGCGAAGAACGAAGCAGACAGTAGGACTGGGTGTTACGGGCATAACCCTCTTAGACATGCTTAACTGAATTCTCATTCATGTGGCCAGCCACCTTGAGGGTGCGTACCACATTGGTACTGTCGCCGAGGATGGTATCCGTCAAAGCGTTCAGTGCCTTTGGTGTTTTTGTAAATCGTTTCATTTCTTAATATATTTAAAAATTCTAATCTTTATTGTTAAGCTATCGTAAATTACCGCATTTTTGTACCTATATATGTAGGTACAGGATTCCCGGCGGTTTCAACCTTTTTTCATATCTTTGCAGCAGCTTTCAAGAACGAGGGCTGAAGCTGAACTTTAGCGTTTCACTCTTTTTATAAGCAGCGTATGCTAAAGAATATAAAGAAATATGTATCAATGGGTTATAGTGGATTTAAAACATCCCTAAAACGCTGTTTTTACTCCATTTTCAGTGTTCAGAGTTCAGTATTCAGCCTGATGTTCAGCCTCATGAGACATAGAGTAAACAAGTACAATCAAACTTAAAAATCATCACAGTATGGTAACATCATTTATAAAACCAGAGGATCAGGAGGCTTTGCCTTCTTATGTCCAGAGCATCCAGTCGTCGGAAAACCATCCCGTCGCTTCATGGGAATCGGTGAAACAATTCATCACCGAAGATCCTATCGTCAAAAACCTCACGCTGCTCTATCGACAGCGTCTGCAGGTCAGCAAGAGCTTCGCCGACGAGCTGAAGCCGAAATGCCCTGCCATCACCATCTCTGCCCAGATGGACGGATATGGCAGAAAGTTGACTAATTTCTTGAAACCTACCCTCAAGCTGATGGTGGAGTTCGACACCGTGCCAGGCGACCAGATGGAGCACATCAAGCAACTCATCGTGAAGGATGAGCATACCATGGTGGTGCATCGCAGCATCAGCGGCAGGGGTTTCCATATATTCTGCAAGTATTCGCCTTCTGACAACGAGGACATCGCCATCCTCGACCTCTTCTACCTGATGCTGGAGAAGGCGCAGAGCTACTACGAGCATCTGCTGGGACTGGAGTGCGACAAGGCTTGCGCTGACATCACCCGATGCGCCGGACTTGCCTACGACCTTGAGGCTTTCTTCAACTGGCAGTCTGTGCCTTTCTCGCTGGATAATGGCGACCTGAAGAAGTTTTATACCCAGAAGGCGGTGGAGGCGAAATCGATCAAACGTGCTGCCAAGCGAAAGGCGAAGAGAGAGCAGCAGGGCGGGAAGCAGATGGCTGCCATCACCATCGAAGAGGCTGCACCGCACATCAAGGAGCTCCTGAAACAATGGGGCTACGACTTTGAACCTGGCAGGCACAACGAGTATGTCTGCCACTTCGGCAAGGTCTGCGTGAGATATGGCATCGACAAGGACGAGGCGATGAAGTATGCCGACAAGGAGTTTGGTACCAACTATGCCGATACCGCCAGCGTGATGAAATCGTGCTACAAGCATACCGACCTCTTGGGTACCTGGCACTTCTACCGTCCCGGCGAGGCATACAGCGGCAAGCCGAGGGTGAAGACCATCAAACAATGGCTGGATACCCACTACGAGTTTCAGCACAACATCGTGACGGGCTTCTTCGAGTTGAGAAGCCGCATGGTCCCCGGCGGCAAGTATCCTCACTTCACCCGCATCGACGACAACATCGAGAACTCGCTCTGGGCGGAGATGGACGAGGCTGGGCTGCATCTTTCCGAGAAGGTGCTGCACAGCATCATCAACAGTGATTTCTGTCCCCCCTACGATCCCTTGGAGGAATATCTCCGGAGTCTGCCGGTATGGGACCGCAACAAGGACCCCGACTATATCGACCAGCTCGCCGACCGCATCCATGTGGTGGAGAAGCCGGGCTATGAGCACAACCAGAAGCTCTTCCGCTATTTCTTCAAGAAGTGGCTGGTGGCGATGGTGGTGGCATGGGTGATACTGAAGGTGGTGAACCAGTTCATCCTCATCCTCGTGGGAAAGGGTGGCATCTTGAAGACCACGTTCTTAGCCTATCTCCTTCCGCCGTCGCTGCGCCAGTATTTCTTCAACGATTCCACGGGCAACTATACCGACAAGGACTTCATGGAGGCTTTCAGCAGCAAGGCGACGATATGCCTCGACGAGTTTGAGACGGTTTTCGGCAAGAACCTGAGTGCCTTCAAGAGCAATCTCACGAAACTCACTTTCTCCATCCGCCGTCCCTACGACAAGTATCGCACCGAACTGCCCCACCGTGCCTCGCTCTGCGGAACCACCAACAGCCAGCAGTTTATCACCGACGAGGAGAACCGCCGTTACTCTCCCTGGATAGTGGACAGCATCGAGAGTCCGATAGACTACCCGATAGACTACGACCACGTCTATGCCGAGGCATTGGCTCTGGGTCAGGAGGTGATGAAGCGCAAGAAGAACTCGCCTCTGAACTGGACATTCTGGCTAACTCGCGATGACATCGAGCTGATGCGCCTCCACAACCGCCTCTTCATGGTTGCCAACTATGCCGAGGAGCAGATACTGAAGTATTACAAGGTGCCATTGCCGGAGACGCCACTGGAGTACATCAAGTTCCGCTACACCTCGGAGATTCTGGAGAAGATTGGTGTCAACCCTGCCCTGCGCCAGAACCTGAACTCTCACAACATCGGTGCCGTGATGTCTCGTCTGGGATTCAAGAAGATTCACAAGGAGCACGGCAACGGCTGGGCCGTGATCGAGAAGGAGGGTTGCGAAATCAACAGCGATGCCGTGTTCGATCCTAACGATACCGTGGAGGATTAAGTATCTTGGTTACGATAGCTAAGTATCATGGTTATGGAGCATAACCCTAATAGATATTCTCTGCACGCAAATTACTTATTGGTTTTTCTGAACACGAATTACACGAATTAAACGAATAAGTTGCTTGAGAACGAAAGATTCGTGAGATTCGAGAGATTCGTGTTCAAAAATCAACTCAGAATGAAAGATTCGTGAGATTCGAGAGATTCGTGTTCAAAAATCAACTCAGAATGAAAGATTCGAGAGATTCGTGTTCAAAAATCAACTCAGAATGAAAGATTCGAGAGATTCGTGTTCAAAAATCAACATTCAACATTAATAATAAAGTCTATGGATTTACGAAGTTACACCAAGCAGGAGTTAGCCCTGCTCTATTTTCCGGATTCCGACCCGGACGTGGCAAGATCTCATCTGATGAGATGGATAGTAAGATGCACCCAGCTCTATGAGCAGCTGCTGAAGAGTGGATACACCAAGAACAGCAAGGAGTTCAATCCCCTGCAAGTATCCTATATTTTCTTCCATTTGGGAGAGCCCTGATATTTATCAGTGATAATCGGTGAGTATCGTGGAGCAACATGGAGCATCGGTGAGTTGGGAATGAGAAATGTTGTATCTTTGCATTGTGATTCAGAAAGAAGAACATTAACCATTAACACTCAAAAACTATGTTGCTTTACGTACTAAAACTAAATCAGAACGCCAAGATGCCAGAGGCATACGGCAAGTACTACGCCTATCCAGTCATCACTCAGACGGTAGGTACCGACGGCCTGGCCGGACACATGGCTAGCCACAACACTCCTTTCTCCAAGGGAGCCATCAAGGGCATGATTACCGATATGGTATCGTGCATCAAGGAACTCACCTTGCAGGGTATCGCTGTGAAGATCGACGACCTCGCCATCTTCTCCATCGGTATCCGCAACAAGGAGGGAGCTGCCTCGGAGAAGGAGTTCTCCATCGCCAAGAACATCGACGGTTTCCGTCTCCGTGCTCGTGGCACCGGTGAGTTCAGCGCCAAGACCATCAACCTCGATGCTACGCTGAAGAAGGCCACTGCTCTGTTAGGGGATGGCACCACCACGGATACCAACCCGGATACCGGGAAGGATACCACTGGTGGAGACAACACCAGCCAGGGCGGTAGCGGAACAACAGGTGGTGACAACACCGACCAGGGTGGTAGCGGAACCACAGGAGACGATAATGTAAGCTTGTAGTAGGCCTAGCCTCCTGGCATCTGAAACAAGAGAAAGCGCATCGGCAGGATGCAGTCCGGAGTAATCCGAGGGCACATCAGGAATGAGTCCATCACTCATCATTCAACATTGTCAATTCATCGCCCTGAACGGATGCTTGCTCATCCTGCCCGCTTCCTTCTTGGTTTCCCACACTAATCATTAATCATTAATCACTAATCATCATGAAAGTAAACTGGAAATCCGTCATCAATTTCGTCATCACTGTCCTCACCGCCGTCCTCAGCACCTTCTGCATGCAGAGCTGCAAGTGATAGCGTCTGAACACGAATTACACGAATCGAACGAATCATATCTGTTCAAAGGACATATTCGTGTCATTCGAAAGATTCGTGTTCAGTTAAATATCTGTTCAAAGGACATATTCGTGTCATTCGAGAAATTCGTGTTCAGTTAAATATCTGTTCAAAGGACATATTCGTGTCATTCGAGAAATTCGTGTTCAGTTAAATCAAAACACTTTGCGTTCGTATTCCAATCCGTCAGAGTGGCCAAAATTATAGAGAATACCGAGTTTAAATCCTGTAGCTTTGAGATAATTATATACTTGACTTCGATGAGAATCATTGAGTTCTGAAACAGCTTTCAGTTCAATAATAATATCACCATAACAGACAAAATCAGCTCGATAAGTCTGCTTTAATTCATGTCCTTCATAGAAGACTTTAAGTTCTTTCTCACGTTCAAAGGGGATGCCTCGCTTAGCAAATTCAATAGCCAAGGCTTCCTGATAAACGGCTTCAAGGAATCCTGAACCCAATACATTATACACATGCATTGCAGCCCCAGTGATGTTATATGATTCTTTACTACGGTATATCATAATCTCTATATTTTTTAACACGAATTACACGAATCGAACGAATCATATCTGTTCAAAGGACATATTCGTGTCATTCGAGAAATTCGTGTGCAAAATTAAACATTAATTCTTAATAATCCAAAGAAAGCAATGAAGAATCCAAGAAAAATCGATCTGATTGTGGTACATTGCAGTGCCACACGTGTTAACCAGGACTTCCCAGTTGAAGCCTTGGAAGCCTGCCACAAGGCCCGTGGTTTCCACTCCATCGGTTACCACTATTACATTACGAAGGATGGCATGGTCTATCCCTGCCGTCCAGAAAACGAGGTGGGGGCTCATGCCCGCCACTACAACGCCCACAGCATCGGAATCTGCTACGAGGGTGGTCTCGACGAGAAAGGCAAGCCTGCCGACACTCGCACTCCAGCCCAGAAGGATTCTCTGGAAGACCTCCTCTACGGTCTCTCCCTCGACTATCCCGATGCCGAGATTCTAGGCCATCGCGACCTCCCCTGGGTTCGCAAGAGCTGTCCTTGCTTCGATGTCAAGAAGTGGTTGAAGGAAATCGACTTCCATCTCTAGAAAATGCTCCTCATCTGAAAACAGATGGGGAGTTTTTTTTTATTAAATATGTTAAATGGTTTCAACTGCCGGATACAGCTCCGCTTCCCCTGAGAAGATGACTCTTCCCGAGTTATGAGGGTTGTGATATTATCACAGCATTGAAAAACCAATAGACTCACTTCCACTAATCTTCAATACTATTATGTCTTTCTGCCTGCTGTATACGAAATGCAAACCGAGCTGCTTGAAGCAAATTATGCCTGTTAAATTTTTGATTTCGTTCAGCAAAAAGCAACTTTTTTTGAGATGATTTCGGATGAAATCTGATAAGTCTCTGATTGAAAGGAAGTTCTCCGTTTTTCTGTATCTCTTAAGTAGAGATTCAGAAAAATGGTTCAAATTGATTCATTTTATCCTGGAATAGTTTTTTCTTCTCTTTTTTAAATTACTGAAGTTTCGCATGTGGTTCAAGTACGGGCTGAAGGCCCAAAAGCTCCTAGCCCAGGGCATCGCCCTGGGTATAATGGCAATCAGCAAGGCGCCCTGTAAGGGCAAAAGCTTTGTATATTGCCAGGTATTTGAAAGCTTTTGCCCTTACAGGGCGACAGGTTTGCGTCCATAAACACCCAGGGCGATGCCCTGGGCTAGGAGCTTCTGCCCTTTCAGGGCGTGTAGGGCTTACTTGCGAAACTTGAGAAAATTACAGGGCGGCTAGGTTTCTGGCGGTGGTATCATCTACTCAGGAGATACGGGATGGGACCGCTTGGCCCCCTAACTCTTCCTCGTGGCGGCGTAGCTGGCGATGGCGGCGTAGCAGATGAGGGGGATGAGGAAGGAGAGGGACATGCTTTGCGTGGTGTCGGCTATGTAGCACTGGCGGTCTGCTTCTCTATATGAATGCTCTCTTCCGCATAGTTGATAAAGAAACTGTTCACACCCGTCTGAGCTGCCACATAGAGGAATAAGGTGAGCATGCCGAAAGCGGATGCCATCGTCTTCATCGGCTTCTCCTCTATCTTCTCGTTCGTATCTGCCTCATGCGCTCTCCTTGGGTCTGGCAATGTTATTCTTGACAGAATCAATGCCACTGAAAGCACGAAGATACCCACCAGGGCGTATGGAATGGCTATGTTGACACTAGAGAACAGCAATTGTCCGCCAACCAGCGGTCCCACTATCCAACCAATGCCATTGAGCGATTGCGACAACAGATTGATTCTACTCTCTGCCTTATCGGGATGTCCTAATACCGTGGTATAAGGATTGGCACTCGTTTCCAGACAGGTTAAGCCGCACCCTATCACAAACAAGGACAGTACGAAGAAATAGAAGCTGTTGATTTCACTTCCAGGATGCCATGGGCAAAGCCCCACATGAAGAAGAGGCTGCTGATAATGAGGAAGGGAACCAGATAGTTATGCCCTTCGTATCTGAAGATGGATGGCTTCATTATGATTCTCTGCAAATTCCTTACTATCCTTTACAACCAGGGCAAGATAGCCACCGCCACCTGCGCCCGGCATCTTCCATGCCAGCACATCATCGAGAGCACTGTAATGATCAATCATCGGCTGCACACTCGCATCCGGTTCTATCACTCCATTGATGGATGGATTCACCATACCTGGGAACATGGCTATCTGGGCTTCGAAGGAAGCCTTGTAGGCTGCTACAAAAGCATCAAGATTGTGCGCAAGAATGGCATTCCAGCATGCATCGGCAGCATCGGCTAAAGCCTTCACCTTTGCAGGGGTGATATCCTTGCCTTCTACCACACTGCATCCCGGACGTCGTGGCTGCATCGGTATCATCACGAGGTGGTCTTCGAGGAAGCGGAGGGTCATCTCATCCTGAGTGCTTTCTATCTTCTCTGGCCAGAAGTTGTTGTCATAATAATGACGAGCCAGACCTGGTACGCAGATTCCGATGGAATCCTGGGCACCGGAAATGATGCCGTCGTGTCGCTCCGGATTGTTCTCGAAGCAGAAGACCAGACGGGCGAGCATCTCGGGATCCATCTTTGGGAGCTTCACCGGCCATATCTTCTTGATCATGTTACGGGTGGATGTGGAGAGACCACATCTGTCTCGTACCTCGAAGGTTGGATCCAGAGAAATGGTGATTGCCCAACCAGGGTGATGCATGCTGACGTATGGCTGGTCGATCCAGGTTCCGGCGAGGTCCAGACGGGTTGGGATGCCCGCATTTTGTGTCGTATTATCAGATGCTGTCGATAAAGCCTTCTTCAAATCGGATGAAGAACGTGCCTTCAAGCCTTCATGAGGTGTGCGCTGAAGTTCGACATACTCAATGCCTCGTTCTGCACAGATCTTTCGCTTCTCATCAGAACCGCCTTCTGCGTTTACAACAAACACATCAGGCTTTACCTTATCAAGTGTTGGGAGAAAGTCGATAACTCCACTTCCTTCATTGATATACGCATCCTTCACTGCCTTGATGTTCTTGACCATGAAGAGTCGTTCTTCCTGTGGGAACATCGGTTTGCGATGTTTGTACTCTAAATAGGTGGCATCGGAGCCGATGCCGACGTAGAGGTCGCCATAATGTGAGGCCTGCTGAAAAAACTCAACATGCCCGGAGTGGAGTAAGTCGTAACATCCACTTACAAATACTTTTTTTGCCATAAACTTTATGATATGATAACTCTGCCAGGTATGATCCATCCTGACCTGTAATACCCGTAATAAGGGCTACTTTTCTATTATTATATTATTTTTTTCTTATTCTTTTTCGAAAACCTACCCGTCCTTCCTTATTGTTAAAGAAGTCTTTGCTCTAAAATCATCCTTCAATAGTCTTTACGACCCTTTCGATTCCCCTTCAGGGGACAGAAACCTTCTTTACCATTAAAAAAGGCTTTTTCTACCTCTCCGTCTCTCCTGCAAGGAGAGCTCCACTTTCTCCCCAAGCCCCTCTTCCTCAGGAAGCGGAGATGTAACCGCCCTACTCGGTGCTCGGGACCGCTACGCTCTAAGGTTGGCGGACCATCAAAGGTCTGCGCCAGATTTTGCGGGCTGGGACCGCCTGGCTATAGCTTGCTGATTGGGACAGCCAGAATAGTTCCTCATTGCAGTATCGCTCTGCACTTGTCGCCACTCGAATGAGGAATATTATTTTTATTCTACTCTTGATAGGATTACCTCAGGGGAGGTACCCATCAGGGTTATAGCGGAGTAATCCATACTACGTGTAACCATACGATTGCCTTCTTTACTAACTGTTCGGAATTTCCGAACAGTTGCTGACAGCATCAATTTTCTGAAGACTTACCTATTTGTCATATTCTTCTAAAAAGCGTTTAATCATGGAAGTTACAGCTTGCGGAGACCGCTTGACATGAACAATCCCCATAATTACAACTTGCATGTTCTTCCACATAGTCTATGACTTCATCTAACTGCGGCAAAGCCAAGTCTGACCAAACTACTTCCATCCTCTTTTAGCTTTGATAAAAGACTCAACTTGCGAATTTGGAATGCAGCGACCTGCTCTATTTTCCTTCAGAGCATATTCTGCAGCCGCAATCATCACCTCACATGGTATCCCATGAATCAAATTAGTCGACTCACTCATATCAACATCGCCCAAAGAAGACTCAATTTTAGCTATCAAGAAATATTTATCCTCAATGCTTAAATTTCTGATTTCATCCCAATAAGGAATGGTTCTATCTTGTGATACATTACTTATCAACATAATACATTCTCCTTTATTTTAATCTTTGTCTGCAAATTTACGACTTTCTTTCGTAATCACCAAGGATTTAAGAGAAAAATGCATTTATTAACCTATGCTTGGCTTATGGCTAAACATTACAACACACAAAAAGATTCTGCTTCCTTACCGGTTCTGCGGCGATAGTCATCACGCATACGCTTCTCCATTTGTGTTATGTATTCTGCTTTTCGCTCCCTAGAAGCCTTGAAGCGACGTATGAAATCTGCTTTTTTTTCTTCTGTGTTCATAACGTAATCTCCTTATTAATTATTGTTTTTTCGACTCCCCTGTCCCCCTCTTGCGAAGAGGGGGTCCTTACCCTATACCCAAGCCCTAAATCCCTACTATAGGGATTAGGGATGTAACCGCCCTTAGTGCTATATCTGCCCCACCTGTCCCTCCCCAGCGGGAGGGTCCTTAACCCACTCCCAAGCCCTCGCCCTTTCCAAAAGGGCAAGGGATGTAACCGCCCTCCGGTGCTCGGAACCGCTACGCTATAAGGTTGGCGGACCAATCAAAGGTCTCGCCAGGTTGTGCGGGATGGGACCGCCTTACTATAGCTTGCTGATTGGGACAGCCAGAATAGTTCCTCATTGCAGTATCGCTCTGCACTTGGCGTCGCTCGAATGAGGAATAAGTTTTATTCTACTCTTGATAGGATTACTTCTGGGGAGGTTCCCATCAGGGTTATGGCGGAAATCTTATGACCGCCATTGGCATTTAATGAATGACCACAGTGATAGAGACTGTCATCTATGATAAGCCAGCGATCATGAGACTCGTTACTCCATTTTCGGATATCAATATGATTATCGGGAAATAGGCGGTCATGCTCCACCATCAAGCGTTGCATTCCTTGACCTACTCCAACCGTGTAAATCGTGGCTGTTACATTTGACTTACGGATATCAAGTACACTTAGAGTTAGCGATGAAACATAGCCATCTATGATGATTACTCGATGATTGGCTGTACGAACTAAGTTCTCCAAAGCAACTCTTGCTGTGTAGAAATCACCTTCGAAGAAGACCATCTCGGCAGGAGGGGTGGAGGTTCGAATAAAGAAATCAAGCTGCTGTTGCTGCTTGACCTGTATGTCCTCAATATGGGTCATACGCTTGTCCATATTCTCCTGTAGGGCTATCAAGTGACGGTTCACGGAATAGCCTTGAAGAAGATAGTCACGTAAAACAACATTCGCCCAACGTCGGAATTGAATGCCTCTATTAGACTTGACACGATAACCAACAGATAGAACTACGTCAAGGCTATAAAACTCAACTTGTCTAGTAACCAAACGTCCACCTTCTTTTTGAACTATCGCAAATTTTGCGACAGTTGGATTTTTACTATTTTCAATTGTCGCAAAATTTGCGCCTGTTGGGTCAGAAGCTAGCTCTTCATGAAGAGCATTGTTGATATGCTTACCTATAGTCTTGATATCACGACCAAATAACTGCGCCATTTGTTGACGATTGAGCCAAACCGTATCTTGATCCAGTTTCACCTCCAACCTAATACTTTCGTCTGGTTGATAGAGTACTATCTGAGATTTATCAGTGGTTGCCTGTATTTTGCTATTTTCGTTTGCCATAATCATACATTTTTTCGAATCCCTTCGGTTCCCCTTGTAGGGGACAGAAACCTCAGGAACGAGAGGATGTAACCGCCCCTCCGGTGCTCGGAACCGCTACGCTATAAGGTTGGCGGACCATCAAAGGTCTACGCCATGTTGTGCGGGAAGGGAGCGTAGAGAGAGTGTTTAAATTTGTGAAAGGGTCTCAACTGCCGGATACAGCTCCGCTTCCCCTGAGAAGATGACTCTTCCCGAGTTATGAGGGTTGTGATATTATCACAGCATTGAAAAACCAATAGACTCACTTCCACTAATCTTCAATACTATTATGTCTTTCTGCCTGCTGCATACGAAATGCAAAACGAGCTGCTTGAAGCAAATTATATATCATATACCATTCTGCTTAGCTGAAAGCCATCTTTTAAGTTCTTAAATCGTCTCGTTCTTCTGAATCTCTACGTAAGAGATACGGATTCACGCTGCAAAAATACGAATTTTATTGTAAATAAGCAAATTATGCTTGTTAATTTTTTAATGTTGTTCTGCAAAAATCAACATTTTTTGAGCTGATTTTGGACGAAATCTGATAAGTCTCTGATTGAACGGAAGTTCTCCGCTTTTCTGTATCTCTTACGTAGAGATTCTGAAAATTGGTTCAAACTGGTTCATTTTATCCTGACCCTGTTTTTTCTCCTCTTTATATAAAAGGTGTAACACCGACATCATCGTGAAGACGGATAAAGCGGATGCAAATCTGCCAAATAAAGACAAAAGAAAGGGTGTGCCATAAGACCATGACACACCCTTTCTTTTGTTTCCATTGAATATTAAACCCTGTTTCCCTCTTTCGGAAAAACCACGGTAGGCTTGAAGGTCTTAGCCTCCTCAAAGTCCATCAGGGCATAGGCGATGATGATGACGGTATCACCTACCTGCACCTTGCGGGCTGCTGCACCGTTCAGGCAGATACAACCGCTGCCACGCTCACCCTTGATGATGTAGGTCTCCAGGCGCTCGCCATTATTGTTATCCACAATCTGCACCTTCTCTCCTGCTATCAGGTTAGCTGCGTCCATCAGATCCTCATCTATCGTGATGCTACCCATGTAATTCAGGTTAGCCTCAGTTACAGTCACACAATGGAGCTTACTCTTCAATACTTCAATCTGCATAATACTTTTTTTTATCCTTTATACTTGATATGGTCGATGAGACGGATAGGAGTCTTGCCGCAATATACGGTGATGCAACCTACCACGTAGGCGCTATCCTCCCATGAAGCCACATCCTGCAGGCTGTCGCCATCCACAATCTGGAAATACTCCACCTCCAGACCATCCACGGCATTGATGTCGCTCACTACCTTGTCGTGAGTTTCCTGCACGGTATGATTCTTGGCAAACTCTACGCTCGCCTTCAGAGCCTTGTAGATATTCGGTGCGATGGCACGCTCATCAGCAGAGAGCAATGTATTGCGGCTGCTCTTAGCCAAGCCATCCTCATCACGGATGATAGGACACTCCACAATCTGCACATCACTGTTGAGGTACTTCACGAGCTGCTTGATGACAGCAATCTGCTGCCAATCCTTCTCACCGAAATAAGCACGGTTAGGATGAACGATAAAGAACAGGCGACTTACTACCTGGCATACACCATTGAAGTGGCCCGGACGCTTGGCACCCTCCATCACGGTACTTACCGGAGGGAACTCGAAGTGGCGGGTATCCGGTGTAGGATACATCTCCTCTACAGAAGGAGCAAACACATAGTCAGCGCCACAAGCCTCAAGGAGCTTGCAGTCAGCATCGAGTGTACGTGGATAACGCTCCAGGTCACCCTTGTCATTAAACTGAGTAGGATTCAAGAAAACGGAAACTACCGTAACACCGTTTTCCTCAACACTGCGCTTTACCAGAGAGGCATGACCCTCATGAAGCGCACCCATAGTTGGCACAAGGCCGATTTCCTTTCCCTCCTTGCGACGATCGAAAAGTTCGTTCTGGAGGTCAACAATCTTATTGATTACTTTCATCTTCTTATCTGTTTTCGGGTGCAAAATAACAACTTTTTTCTCAAATAAGAAAGAAAAAACCTAAAAATATGCGAATTATTGCCGAAATTATTGAATTTCAGAAGAAAAATACGCTTTTTTGGAGTTTTTTTTGTACCTTTGCACCTAATTCGTAAGAATAATAATTAAATTTATGGCAAAGAAAGTATTATTTATCAATCAGGAGATCGACCCATACGTAGCCGAGACCCACATGTCTATCATGGGACGCGAATTACCTCAGAAAATGCAGGAAGCAGGCTTTGAGATTCGCACCTTTATGCCTAAATGGGGCACCATCAATGAGCGTCGCGGCCAGCTGCACGAGGTGATTCGCCTGTCTGGTATGAACCTTATCATCGATGATACAGACCATCCGCTGATCATCAAGGTTGCATCTATACCAACAACACGTCAACAAATCTATTTCATTGATAACGACGATTACTTCACCCGCCGCCAGATGGCAGCCGACGAGCAGGGTGTGGAATATAAAGATAATGGAGAGCGCGCCATCTTCTTCGCACGCGGCGTACTGGAAACCGTGAAGAAGCTTCGCTGGCAGCCAGACGTCATCGTATGTCAGGGCTGGGTAAGCGCTGTGGTTCCTTTCTATATCAAGACGGCATACGCTGAGGAGCCTTCCTTCGCCAACTCAAAGGTGATCATCTCACTCTATACCAACGAGCTGAAGGGCGAACTCGGCACACACTTCAAGCGCTGCGTGGAGTTCCGTGATGCCAAGTCGGAACTGCTCTCTGACTACAAGGAGGACTTCGACTTCACAGAGCTGGGCAAGATGGCCATCGACTACAGCGACGGCGTGATTGAAGGCGAAAGCCTGGCAAACAGAACTCTCTTGGATTATGCCAATGAGAAGAGCAAACCAACCCTCGCTTATCCTGGCGATGACTTTGCGGATGCCTACAAGACATTCATCAACGAAGTATGCCCTGATGAGGAGTAAGCTTCAGAAATTAGACACATTTCAAGGATAATGAAGATTTTAAGACTATTTACAGCGTTATTTATAGCAGCGATGACTATTGCTGCATGTGATGACACCACCGACAACATCGGATCGTCGATCACCAACGACGTTGATAACATCTCTATCAAAGACCAGGTGTTCAACGTCACCTCACGCTCCATCGTTTCCGGCCCGGTTCTGAGCCGAAACAATACGGGTATGATCGGTAATGTGAAGGATCCTGAGACCGGTACCTACGTAGCTGGCGACTATATGACCCAGTTTGGCGTACTGTCATCATTCAGTCTGGACACTTTGGAGTACATCCGCAATGCACACGATGGCAAGATCGAGGCAGACTCATGCTATCTCCTGGTATCATACAAGACTACATACGGTGATACCCTCGCACCGATGAAGGCTACTGCCTACGAAATGAGCAAGCCGATGAGCGAGGATCAGGAGTATTACTCAGACTATGATGCCTTCAAGGACAACTGGGTGAGCGAGAACAACTATCAGTCGAGCGCCACCTATAACCTGAACAGCACGACGATGGCTTTCAAGATCTATCTGAACAAGCCATATAAGGCAAAGGATGGCAAGACCTACAAGAACTACGGTTCTTACGTGATGAATACCTTCGTGGATCACCCTGAGTACTTCAAGACCAACTGGGATTTCCTCAACAAGGTTTGTCCAGGTTTCTATGTCAAGAACGCCGGCGGTATCGGAAACGTAGCCAATATCTGGAATACCGAGTTGCAGTTCTACTACAAGATCCAGAAGACGGTGAAGAACTCTGCGGGCAACGACAGTATCGTAACAGGTCTCGCCTTCAACCGCTTTGATGGTACAGAAGAGGTGTTGCAGCTCAACAAGATTACCAACGACACCAAGACTTTGGCTAATCTGGCAAAGGATGAGAGCTGCACGTATCTGAAGTCACCAGCCGGCATCTTCACAGAAGTAACGTTGCCAGTAGAGGATATCATGAAGGGTCATGAGAAGGATACGCTGAATACAGCCACCATCTCTTTCCCAAGAATGAATAATGTAGATAACAACAACGACTATCAGTTCAGCGTTCCTTCTACTATCCTGATGGTACAGAAAGACAGTCTGGATGCCTTCTTCGAGAAGAACAAGCTGACAGACAACCGCACCTCCTATACGGCTTCTTACAACAAGAACTCTACAGGCGTGAAGAATGCCTATACCTTCTATAACATCAGTAACCTGGTTACTGCGATGTACAGGAACAAGGGCAAGAGTGAAAACTGGAACAAGGTGGTGCTGGTACCTGTGACATTGACCACAAGTACACAGAACAATGCTACCGTGATTACCAAGATTAATCACGACATGCAGCTCACCTCTACCCGACTGATCAAGGCGACGGATGATCCAGACAAGGATTACACCACCAAGGACGGCAAGCGGGTGGCTACAGGTCCTGTTCAGATCAAGGTGATCTACAGTAAGTTCAAGGAATAAATTCATGGCAGATAATTTCCTAGAACGCCACCGCGAAGATTACGAGCAGCGCAAGGCTGCCTGGCTGAGACGCAAGAAGCATCTTCCCAAAATCAAGAAGCCTGCCATTCTGCGTCCTGATGATGAAGCTTTATAAAAGATTCTATATGAAAAAATCCCAGCTGGAAGTTCTTTTCCAGCTGGGATTTTTTCATATCCTCAGTTTTATCTTCTTTCTATTATCTATGAGAGAATGGTGAACTTGGCAAACTTCAGAAGCAACTGCTTGGTTCCTGCATTCTGGAACTCTACGGTAGCCTTTGTATTTTCTCCGGTACCTTCTATCTTCAATACCCTTCCTATTCCAAAACGCTGATGCTCGATTCTACAGCCCTCGCTGAGAGAACCTGCAGCTGAGGAAGCTTTAGAAGTTGAAGAACCAGCTGATGCAACGGATGAAGAACTAGCGGTATCACCCATGATTCTATGTGCTGCATTCACAGCTCTTACAGATTTGAATCCTGGTTTAGGATCAGCCATGAACTGCGAAGCTACAGGCTTAGCGTTCTGATAATCACGTCTATAGCCTGACCGGTCCCTATCCCATGGCATTCTTCCACCATAGCCACCTTCAGAACCATAGCCACCATACGAACTTCTTCCCCCACCGAATGAAGATTCAGGAGCCTCTTCTCCTCCCTCTATCAGACTGGCATCAATCTCATCGATGAAGCGGCTCGGATTATCAAATTCCATCTTGCCATATCGGAAACGGTTCTTGGCATTGGTCAGGATGCAATGCTTCTCGGCACGGGTAATCGCCACATAGAGCAGGCGGCGCTCCTCTTCCAGTTCCCTGACAGAAACTGCAGCAAGCGGACTCGGGAAGATATTCTCCTCCAAACCTACTACGAAAACAGTAGCAAACTCCAGACCCTTTGCCGCATGAACCGTCATGAGCGAAACTCTCGGTTCATCCTTCTCTCCCTCACTATCCGCATCCGTCAGCAGCGCCACATCCTGCAGATAATCAGTAAGATAAGCTTCATCCATTCGTCCCTCTTCCTGGCGTCCTGCCACGAAGGTCTGCATACCACTCAGAAACTCCTCCAGGTTTTCCTGGCGAGCCAGGTCATCGGCATTCTTGCCCGACATGATATCCTCGCTGATTCTACTTTCCCTGATGATGGCATCACCCAGTTCATAGACATCCAGGGTATGCGAACGGTCGATGAACGAAGAGATGAGCAGGCGGAAATTCTCGAGTTTCGTCTGCGTACCCTTGTTGACATTCAGTCCGTAATGCTCCACATTACCTATTACCTCCCAGAAACTCACCTGGTTCTGATGGGCACAATCGGCAATTTTCATCACGGTAGTAGCACCGATGCCACGAGCCGGATAATTGATGATACGCTTGAAAGCCTCCTCATCGTCAGGGTTGGCAACGAGACGGAAATAGGCGATGATATCCTTGATTTCCTTACGCTGATAGAAACTCAATCCACCATAAATACGATATGGGATACCCTGCTTTCTGAATTCCTCCTCGAAGCTGCGGCTCTGGGCATTGGTACGATAGAGAATGGCAAATTGATCGTATCCGCAATCATCCTGCCGCTTGATGCGCTGGATATTCTTCGCCACAATCAGTGCCTCCTCCTTGTCGCTGTAGGCTGGCTTATACAGAATCTTCTCTCCTTTATCATTTTTGCTGAACACCTCTTTCTGAATCTGATTGCGGTTATGATGAATCAGACTGTTGGCTGCCTCCACGATAGTTTGAGTAGATCGGTAGTTCTGTTCCAGCTTAAAGAGTTGGGTTCCAGGCAATTGTTTCTGATAATTCAATATATTGTCGATGTTGGCGCCACGGAAGCTATAGATACTCTGCGAATCATCACCCACGGCACAAACACGCAGTTTTTCCTTACAGAGCTGCATCACGATAGACATCTGCACATGGTTGGTATCCTGATACTCATCCACCAGGATATAATCGAACCTGCCGGCATACTTCTGTCTGATTTCCTCGTGATCTCTGAAAAGCTGGAAAGTAAGCATCAGGAGATCATCAAAGTCCATCGCATTCGCCTGACGGCAACGCTGCACATATGCCACATAAATCTTTCCGATGGCAGGCATCTTGGCACGTTTGTTCTGCTCCAGGATGGCAGGGTCGCTATCGTAGGCTTCGGCAGTTACCAGGTTGTTCTTCGCCATCGAAATCCGGGCGTGAACAGCAGCAGGCTTATAGGTCTTGTCATCCAGTCCCATCTCTTTGATGATTGCCTTCAGCAGTGAGCGTGAGTCACTTTCATCATAGATGGTAAAGTTATTATTGAAACCGATATGCTCAGCTTCGGCACGGAGAATACGGGAGAATATGCTATGGAAGGTACCCATGTAGAGATGCTGGGCGAGGTCATCGCCCACCAGTTTTCCGATACGTTCCTTCATCTCCCTTGCCGCCTTATTGGTAAAGGTAAGCGCCATGATGCTCCAAGGCTTCATGCCCTGGCTCAGGAGATAAGCAATCTTATAGGTAAGCACACGCGTTTTGCCCGAACCTGCACCGGCAATCACCAGCGAAGGTCCGTCAATATACTCTACCGCAGCACGCTGCGCATCATTCAAGTCGTTCAATAAATCCATTTATCAATATTTGCAGGAAAAACTATAAACTACTCAAGTTTCGCAAGTAAGCCCCACACGCCCTGAAAGGGCAGAAGCTCCTAGCCCAGGGCATCGCCCTGGGTGTTTATGGACGCAAACCTGTCGCCCTGTAAGGGCAAAAGCTTTCAAATACCTGGCAATATACAAAGCTTTTGCCCTTACAGGGCGCCTTGCTGATTGCCATTATACCCAGGGCGATGCCCTGGGCTAGGAGCTTTTGGGCCTTCAGCCCGTACTTGAACCACATGCGAAACTTCAGTAAACTGTTAACAAACCATCACTTTCCCCTATATCCTCCTACAGCCGTGCTTGGGTCGTAGTCTTCACCCTCACGAGGGAAGGAAGGGATGAATTTCATCTGATGTTCAATCTGTCGCTGGCGCTTCTTCATATAAGCGCTCGGATACAGGGAGCTGAACTTTCTAGGATTAGGCAGCGTAGCAGCTATCAGGGCACACTCGCCACGGAAGAGATCCTGCGCTTTCTTGTTGAAATGATACTCAGCCACGGCATCGACACCATAGATACCCGGTCCCATCTCGATACTGTTGAGATAGACCTCCATGATGCGCTGCTTGCTCCACATCATTTCAATGAGAAAGGTGAAATACACCTCAAATCCCTTGCGGGTCCAGGAACGGCCCGGCCAGAGGAATACGTTCTTGGCGGTCTGCTGACTGATGGTACTGGCACCATGCACCTTACCGCCACGGGCATTATTCTTGGCAGCACTCTCGATGGCATTGAAGTCGAAGCCATGATGCTTGAGGAATCGGGCATCCTCGCTCGCCATCACCGCCACAGGCATGTGAGGGGAAATCTTATCCATAGAAACCCAGTGATGATGCAAGGTAATACTTTCACCATCAGCCACTTGCTGGAAACAGCGGATAATCATCAACGGAGTAACATATACCGGAATAAAACGGTAGGCTACTACAGCAAGAATGGTGGTACTGAAAAACAGCACCACCACCCATCTTACGATATTTCTGATCTTTTTTAGAATCATCTATCTTCTTTTTCCCTTCCGGGAACCTCATTCGTTTTTACTTCAATGTACCATTGTTAGCAGCATTCACCATTGCCTGGCTAGCATACATGTAAACCTCTACACGACGGGTCTGGGCGCAGGC
>ERZ791702.146-NODE-146-length-44990-cov-77.4516_pt1 | contig 44990 bp, 34 predicted proteins | sample MGYA00510050_ERZ791702 | MGnify/ENA primary metagenome ERZ791702 (study PRJEB30046, sample SAMN00715230) | human gut metagenome | study: EMG produced TPA metagenomics assembly of the A metagenome-wide association study of gut microbiota in type 2... | reverse complement strand
TGGATACCCTGCGCAACTGGATAGACATCAACAAGGATGACAAGGACAAGAACCGTGGCATTCCTATAGAAAGGCATCTGGGGGACTTGTAGAAGAAATTGAAAGGTAGAAAAACAAGAAATTGATAAAGAGGAAAAAGGGGAACCTGCAAAAACAGATTCCCCATTTTTTATAGTCGATTGATAATAGAGTTATCATTCTGAATCTGACCTTTACGAGCCTTATACTTATTGTGGAAGCTATAAGTCAATGTCAGGCTATAACGGGAGTATGCCTTCTGATAGAATTCATAGTCGAGGACAGGATTGAGCTGATAGCCTTTCTGACGAAAAGTATGGAAGACATCAAATACGCTGAAACCCAGCGACAAGGCATCCTTCAAGAATGTTCGATTATATCCTAAACACACGTAGCCAAGAGGATGACTTTTATAGTTTGCATATATCGTGCTCGTAGAATATTTTCCCTCCACAGAAATACTACCAATCTTCTTGAAGGTGAAGTAATTGACGCAATTGCCTTTTACCACCCAAATGTGCTTTACATTATAACTCTTTGGAATATCGTCATAATAGCCAGCCAACCCCACATTGAGATTCCACCAAGGCAAGATTTTCCCATTGAAAGCATAATAAGCCCCCACGATGGTCTCTGAGCCAAAATTGGTTATATCACGATAAGTCTTGTCACCAATCGTCTCAAAATACTCAGCTATCACATCTTTCCTATGCTTATACGAGAAAGACAGAGAATGGTTACCATGCGTCAACTCCCATATAAGGGAGTTACTGATAGATGGCTGCACATTCGGATTGCCAGTTGTATAAAGAACGGCAGAAATACGTTCCTTGTTATTGGTAAGATCACTAAACGAAGGACGGTTGATACTGCTGCTATATGTAAGACTCATACTGCTCTTGTCATTGAACTTATAAGACAGGTATGCATAAGGAAAACAGTTGGTATATCGCTTATCCACCTCTGTTTTATCAGTCAAGCGATTGATACCCTTCTGCCAAGTATTCTCCATTCGCATACTCAGATAAGCAAACACCTTCTCTCCAAAGTTCTTCGACAACCCGAGATAAGCAGCCGCAACCTGTTCCTGATACTTCCAATCGCTTGAAGTCAAATCTCCCTCCACGAGATTGTTCCTGATGTTCAATCCTGTGGTTCTGATATTATTCTCATATTTAGAACCTAAGCGAAGCGCCAAACTGCTAGGGAAATTATAACGGAAATCCGTCTGCAAACTTCCTGTATTGGCATTAGAGGTTGATTGATTATACTCATCCGTATGCAAAGGCTCATAATCTTCATAAGATGCCACGAAACTATTGCCCTTATTGGCATGCTTATAATTATAGTTGCCTAATACCTTTAGATAACTGTCTTTCTCATCTATTTTCCAATTGTAAGAAAGCACCGCATTCAGATAATCCGTTTTATTATGGTCGTTCATATCAGAAACACCTTGATACGTCATCTTATTGGCATCAGTAAACTTACAGTAACCACCTGCGCTAACAGCATGCCCATTATTGACATTTCCATTCAGCTCAGCGCCAAAGAGATGATGATGCTTCTTATCAATGGCATAGATACTACCCACACGATAGAAATATAACTTTTGCCTAATATCATACGTTTGAGCAACAAGATGATGGGTATCTGTCTCCATAAAATGATGTTGCGTCTCACCATATAGGGCATTTCTTGCCCAGATATAATAAGTAGAGGCATAAACATTCCAACGCTCCGTTCCCAAATTAAAATTCAACAATGGATAATAGGAATAAAACTTACTCGATTCTGGGCTTAGATTTCCCACATATCCCGTGATACTTCCATTAAAACCAGCCCGAATCCTTGTCCTGATATGAACAATGCCACCCTTAATGTCGGCATCATGCTCAGCACCATGCGTATCTTGTATCTCAATGCTTTGGATATCATCAGCCTTGATGCTTGAAAGGAAAGACTTCAGTTCCGTTCCTGCCAGTTTTCTGTCATTTACGAAAATGGTTGCCTCTGTATTATTCACCTTGATATTCACTCCTCCGGAAGCATCATCCTGCACCATCACCTTTGGAGCATACTTCAACACATCAGTGGCATTCATAGCCCCGATATTCTTCAGTTCACTCACATTGAATACGGTCTTGTCTTCCTTGCGTTGGAACAAAGGCTTATAGGCTTTCACCACCACCTTATTTAATGTATAGGCATCACGAAACAACCGGATACTGCCCATCTTGCCCACATTCACCGGTTTATACTGGGTCTTGTAGCCAACATAGGAGAAACGGGCGATGACCTGCTTCTGATGAACAGGAATCACGAAGTCGCCAGAAAGATTGCTCACACCCCCATTCACATAGCTGGAATCCCTGACATCCAGAAGAGCGATATTGACAAATTCCATCGGTGCGCCCTTATCATCCAACACCCTTCCTATCAGCTTCTGGGGTTCCTTCTGGACACACTCGAAATAAATCTCATCCTTGTCGAAGGTGGCACGGATGGGATAAAAGCCAATTACCTGGGTTACGATATCACGGACATCCTTGTTCTTGAAAGAAGTACTGACGGTGAAATCCTCCAACTCATCGTAGATAAAATTGATTTTATATTGGGTTTGAGCCTTGTCTAGCCAGACCAAGACCTTACTGAACGAAGCCTTGTCGAAAGTATGCGACAAGCGTTGTGCATAGCCTGCCATAAGCGCCATGCACAGAAATATCATAAATATGATTCTCTTCATAGTTTCTCTCTTTTTCACAGTTCCTGTCGGATAGGAACAAATCATGCGTATTTACTCTACAATCAACATCTGATTAGCCTCATCAAAGGAAAGATGTACCTTATCAAAGTGATTAATCTTGTCGATGATATCCTGCAGGGAATCCTTGCTATCCCATTGCAGATAAAAACAGATATGTGCTGCTGCCTGGTTGCGGTACTCCACCTTTACCTGCATCTTGTCGGCAATATACTCCAAGATGCCAGACAACTCAATATCCTCAAAGATAACAGGGGCTTTCTTGGTTGGTTCTATCTTCAGCCAAGCGTCATCTACAGCAACCTTTGCCTTCTGTTTTTGCGGTGTCTTCACGCTATCTGTCACCAAAGCCGTCTCGTTCTTTTCTGCACGGTTCACAATATGATAAGCCGCATACGAAATGCCCGAAAGCATCAGCAATCCCACAAAGACGGCTGCTATCTTCAACCAGGAAGATTGCTCTATCGGATGATACGCTTTTTGGGAAATATCCCAAGCCTCATCCTCTTGCTTGGTATCAGTATCAGCAAGTTTTGTCTCAAACTCCTTCCAAGCTTCATCCACATCCACAGAATCTTTCGCCTTCTCATAGGCATAAGCCCGCTTCAGCAGAACTAACTGATCGTCATTACTCTTGTTGGTCATAACTCTGAATCTTTAAATTGTTCTTTAATCATCTTCGTAATGCTGGAAAGATGTTTCCAGACTGCCACGCGGCTGATACCCAGTTCCTCTCCTATCTCTCCATACTTCATCCCTCCCAGGAATCGCATCTTGAAAATGCACTGCTGTTGTGGGGTGAGATGGGTCTTGGCAAAATGCAGCATCTGCTCCAACCGGAGTTCATCTTCTTCTGGAGATGCAGCCATCTGTTGTTCGCTGGCATAAAGCATAGCGATACGCTGCCGGTTCGTTTTTTGTGAAATGCGCTTGAGGCAACTGTTTCGAACACTCGTTAGCAGATAGTGCTCGACGGTATCTGGCAACAATACGGTATCAGATTCGAGCAATCGTTCAAAGATGTCGCTAACCACATCCTTGCTCTCTTGCTCATCGTAGAGGATGCTGACAGCCATCCCATACATCCGCCCGTAATACTGCCTGAACAGTGTTGATATTTCTTTCTTTTCCATCACGATTTTTACTAGCTATTACCCTCGAGTAGAGAAAATGCTAACCTATGAATCCAACTTTTTTTGCAAAAGTACTCATTTTATCCTAAAAAAGAAAAGATAAGGAGGATATTTATTTTGCTGTTTCAAATATTGCACTTGATTATTTGCATATATCAAATAATAATTGTAAATTTGCGGTGGAAATATAAACTTCGATGATTATGGCAAAGGAAAGAATCTATCCCGTTGGGGTGCAAACCTTCAGCGACATCATAGAGGAAGGTATGATCTATGTAGATAAAACCGCCCTCATTTACAATATGGCAAAGAAATACAAATATGTGTTTCTCAGCCGTCCACGCCGTTTTGGTAAGTCCCTGCTAAGCAGTACGCTGCACTCTTACTTTGAAGGAAGGGAAGAGCTTTTCAAAGGACTCGCTATCGAAACTTTGGAGAAAGAATGGACAGAATATCCTGTACTCCATTTCGATCTGTCAACCTTCAAGAACTGCGATTTATCTCTCTTTCCTGAAAAATTCGACATGCAATTACGCAGGTTCGAAAAGCAATTCGGAATAGAAGATATGAGGAAAAGTGCCGGTAACCGCTTAACCCAGCTCATAGAACAGGCAGAATCGATGACCGGCAGAAAAGTCGTTATCATTATTGACGAATACGATGCTCCTCTACTTGATGTGTTGCATGATGAGACCAAACTGGAAGCTGTAAGAACTATCATGCAGGAGTTTTATGCGCCTATTAAAGCCAACAGTTCGCATATTCATTTTGCCTTTATCACGGGAATCACAAAATTCTCTCAACTCAGCATCTTCAGCACCATCAATAATCTTACCAACATCAGTATGGATCCGGAGTTTTCTACCATCTGCGGCATCACCAAGGATGAACTGGACACCGTTCTGAAAGAAGATATTGCTTTGCTGGCTAGCAAAAATCATGTATCATTCGAAAGAATGAGAGAATTGCTAAGAGAAAACTATGATGGTTACCACTTCAGCCGGGAAGGTGAAGATATCTTCAATCCATACAGTCTCATGAGAAGTTTTGCGGCAGGATTCATCGACAACTACTGGTATGCTTCGGGGACATCAACCTACCTGATTCATCAGATGCAACATTTCCATACAGATGTCACAACACTTGACGATATGTTTGCCTTTTCCTCATCCTTCGACCGTCCTACGGAAAAGATGAGCGATGCCTTGCCTTTGCTCTACCAAAGCGGCTATCTTACCATCAAAAAGTATGACCCGCTGAGCAATGGGTATTATCTAGGCATTCCAAACAAAGAGGTAAGGGCAGGATTAATGGAGAATCTCCTTCCCATCTATTCCGGCAAGAGCGATAGCCAGTCCTTAGGTTTTGCAGCACTCTTCTATCGTGACCTGCTGACGGGTAACATAGACCAAGCCATGGAGCAGATGAAGGCTTACTTTGCTTCTATTCCATACCCAGAGGGAGGAAAGAGCGTATTGGAGAATATGCAAAAGAGCGAATATTATTATGAGACTATTCTCTACATCGTTCTTTCAATGATGAATGTGGCAACCTATACACAAGTAAAAAGTTGCAGGGGAAGAGCTGATGCTGTAATGTTTGCTCCTACAGCAATCTTTGTCTTTGAGATAAAGATCAACAAACCTGCCCAAGAGGCTTTGGCTCAAATAAACGAGAAAGGTTATATGATTCCTTACTCCGCAGATGAAAGAAAAATATATAAAATAGGTATCAGCTTCAGTACTCAAACCAGAACAGTAGAAGACTGGGAATTTGAAGAGGTAAAATAACCCTTCAATACTCCTACAATAAATATAAATGGAAAAGAAAGAAACAAATACACTCAGTATATTTCAGCGCCCGGTATGGGTAAGCCTGTTCGCCCTTACGGCTGCTATCTCGTGGGGATGGGCTTACCCATTGATCAAAATGGGAATGGAAGAATATCAGATTACAGCAGATATGACCGGAAGCAAGATGCTTTTTGCCGGCATCCGCTTCTTCATCTCCGGCATCATCATCCTTGCCATCGCCAGAAGCTCGCATCGTAAATTCGGATTCAAGAAGAAAGCTGTTCAAGAGAATGTCTGGTTCCTTCTCCTTTATGCACTCCTCAACACCACCCTTCATTATGCCTTCTTCTATTTCGGACTCTCGCATAATGCAGGAGCACGTTCGGCGATACTCAATTCGATGAGCGTCTTCACGGTGGTTATCTTTGCCTGCATCTTCTTCAAGAGCGACAGGATGACGTGGCGAAAGGCATTGGGCTGCATCATCGGCTTTCTGGGCATCCTTGCCTTGAACCTTGGCGGAAAGGAAAGCGGAAGTTTCACATTCCTGGGCGATGGCATGATTATCCTCAATGCCCTGTGTGGAGCCAGTGCTTCCCTGCTGACCCGAGGCTTGAGCAAGAGGGTGGATGTTTTCGTAGGAACCGGTTATTCGCTGAGCATCGGTGGAGCCTTGCTGGTGATTCCTGCATTGTTAATGGGTGGCTATCTGCCAGTCATCAGCCTCTGGGGCATCACAATCCTTCTGCTACTCATCGCCATCTCAACCATCAGTTTCGCTCTCTACAATAAACTATTGAGCTGCAATCCCGTAGGAAAGGTAGCGATATACAATTCGCTCATCCCCGTAGTAGGAGCCATCACCTCCTGTCTCTGTCTGGGCGAAACCTTCTACTGGAAGTATCTGATAGCAGGCGCATTGGCTACTGCCGGAATTTATATCATCAATAAAGGGAAGAAATAAATTCCGGCTGTTGCCCATGCAACCCATATAGAAAGCAAAGCCACCTATTTCAAGATACCCGTTTCGCGCTCCTCATTGTTGATATTCCGCTGTATCTTACGGTATTCCTTTCCCCGATTGATATTCCAGGCAACACCGATACGGAACAAATTACCTCCCGAATTGTCATAACCACAAACCTGCTTACGGAGTAATGCGTTGACGATTTCTGCTGAATAGGATTTCGGATGAGCCATAAACGGATTATGCATATAGAGCGTAAAATCGAAATCACCCATATGATAACTGGCTGAGGCAGCCAATGAAGGAGGATTATGTCCGATGTTCTCTCCCTCCATAAAATTCCAACCATTATCAGCATACAGCATCACAGTCCATTTTCCCAATATCCCTGTAATGTTCCACCATAATTATAAGCGGTATAACAATGACTGTACTCATCGCCCTTATTGAAAAAACGGTAAATACCTGCGTTCACAGATAATATAAGGTGGTCGGGGATAATGTCAAACCGGGTATCATTCGTAAGATACAACATATTACAATGGGGCTGATTCGCCTGGGAATAAAGAAACTGATCATTTTCCGTGCGGGTGTATTTCGCCAAATTACAATGACGATTGATGCGATAATTCAAGGTAAAATCAGTATTTATCCTTGGTTTACTGAAAGAGAACGCAACCCAGTTCTCATATCTACTGTTAGGCTTAAGCGAAGGATTACCCACAGTCCATTCCATACTGTTCTTTCGAATACGGGTATCCGAAATCATAGCTATCTGCGAAATATGCTGTGATAATTCACTTCCCAAGCGGATCTGAAACGAAGAAGAAAGGGAATAAACTAAAGTGAGTTTCGGACGACAAAGCCAAAAACTAAATTCCTCATCTCCCTGTCGATAAGACTGATTACTCAACCCGAAGCCAGCCACATAAGTTAAACGGGATGTTCCTTCCTTGAATTGTCCCAAACTTCCCTTGATTTGTGCAAAACCATAAATACCCAATGAACGGATACCATTCTCGCTAACCACATCACCCAAATACTGATTATCCATATATTTCCAGTTCAAGTTGGTTCCTGCAGAAAATGTAAAGGGTTTCAACCGGTTTTCATAGATAGCCTCGGCTATGAGCGAATAGGTCTTTCCATCTACCTGATATTGATAGGGTTCACCCTCACCTTCATAATAGGCTCCTTTGGTGTGGATATAAGTGCCCAAAACATCTGCCGACAAAGACTGATGCTTTCCCAACTGATGATAGAAATACAAATCGAGAGCAGGAGTAAAATCCCTACCCTTGCTGGTTCTGTAAACAGGATACGCAGGCTTTCCAGATTCAGAAAACCACATCTCATTCGATGTATAAGGCTGATTGCTGAAATCCGTGGTAAGCGTTGTCTGGAATACATATAAGGCAGAATCAGCCAGATTATACTTCAACTGCAATGTATTATCATAATTTCGAGTTGCCCCATGCATGATTTTTCGAGATATCTGATACTCAGAACCATCATGTAGAAGATACTGAGCATCCTCATTATATTCGGATGCCTTATTATCCACATAAGTCTGCTCATATAAAATATTCAATTGGCTCTTGCCCCTATTGACAGATGCATAGACATCGTTCGAACCGAGCTTGGTAGTTAGCGCATTAGTCAGGTTGAAGCCCAAACTGCCACCCGATGAAGCCCTGCGGGTATGAATATCTATCACATATGCAATATTCTTTCCATATCTTACGCCAGGACTGTCGATATAATCTACACTCATAATAGAAGCTACATCCAGCATCTGCACGTCATGCATATTGGCGAGAATGCCATTGATACGAATCTGCACTTCTCCTTTATTATCGGTAGCAGAAATGGAACGGCCAGCCTCATCAACCCTGATATGAGGCAAAGCCAACTTTCCTAAAAGCGAAAAGCCAGAAAAAGAACGCTGCTTCTGAATATCGCTTGGGAATATCAACTTGCCATCTTCCTTGTTGACTACTCGTGCCGCCTTCACAACAACCTCTTGCAAGGCTATAGAATCATTCGATACCTTCTGGATCTCCTGGGCACGTATTTCGACACAAGAGATCAATGCCCACAGCATCACCATAGCTGTTAACAATTTACTTTTCTTCATTGTCATCATATACTTTTCTAAAACTAGTTTTCTGCTGCAAAGGTATCAAAAAGAGAAGACCAAAGCGAAAAATATGACTGACATGAGTCTGACATTTATCAATTAACGAATATTATATCTAGTTTTATTCCATCTTTCATAGAATTTCTGTACTTTTGCATTTGAATCTTTAAACAGTATATCATTTAAACAGAATAGATAATATGAAACTGAAAGCATATCATTCCATCCTCATCTTCGCCATCCTTGTGATGTCTGCGGCATTCTCCAGCGTGAGTAACTACCGCAAGGCACAGTATGCCATTGTACAAGATATGAACAAAGCTTTGGCTCTGACTCTTCAGGAAAATAAATATCAATGGATTACGCCTGATACCATCCAGAGCTACCGCTCACATCTCAGCATCGACCTGCTGAAGTCGACCAGTAATCTCTGCTATGTGATGGAAGACAGAAGAAGAGGCAAGAACAATTCCCAGTTGGTAAATAGCGCCAACCTGCTCAGCAGCAAACAGATGCTCCTCAACGAGCATTCTATCCAAAGTTATGCTAACTGTTCGATGGCAGATGTTTTGAGTATGAGCAACCAGCGGACATCTTTGACGCTTACCCTCATGGCTATGATTTGGGCAATTGCATCGCTATACTATCATCGCAGAAAACAACCTTGGAATCATGAGGCTGATATGTTCGGCACCATATGCTATTCTCAAGACGAGGATTCCTTCTACAATCAGGAAAGCGGACAAGCTATCAAGTTTACTCCGATGCAGCACCAGCTGATGCAACTCTTCTTCAACAATACGCATCATCAGCTCTCCAAACAGGAGATTTGTGATGCTCTTTGGCCCAAGAAACCGGATGCCAGCGAAACGCTCTATACCTTGATTCGCCGTATCAAACCGGTGATTGAGCAGAATAGCAACCTCATGATTGAGTCGGAAAGAGGCAAGTCTTACCGACTGATAATCAGATAAGTTCAGAAATGTCAGCCAAATGTCATACTTGTTATTTGGCTTTTTCCCATCTTCTTCATACCTTTGCAGCTAAAATACAAAAGAAGCAAAGATATGAAGAAGATTTTTTTGATAGCAGTTGTCTTGCTGATGATGATAAACTTCATCATCAACTATCACCATGAGGTTACGAAAGAGCAGCAAACACCGATGGCGGATTTCAAGACCAAGGTAGAGATGGCACCTATGAAAGAATACAATGACCCGGACTTCGGCTACGTTGTCAAGTATCCTTGCTTCTTCCAGCAGGAGGATACTTCGGTATCGGGATACCAGGGCTATGCCCGCTTCTCATTCACCAATCATGCCAACATCATCCTGGAGAGTTACGTTACCCCCAACTATAGCAACACCCTCCATGCTTGTGCCGATTCTCTAGCCCAGAAGCTTCATTCGGAGCGGACGATGCAGGCATCGAATAAAGCATTCATCCTCTCCGGTCCTGTCTATGAAAACGGAGTAAGAGTAGACGGCTACAGTCATTACGATAAATTCATCAAGAGTGGCAGAATACTCTTCGTTTATTCCCTCACCTATCCCGACAGCTACAAGCCAGCCATGCCCCGCCTGTTCAAACTCATAGACGACTGGAGAGTTTTAGGGGCATATTAATCTGCCTTGAAGATATCCTCGTAAGCCTCTTGGGATTGTATAAATACAACAATCCCGAGGAAACGTATCTTTAGAAATCTTTCCTCGGGATTTATCCACAAAAATGTTACAAGAAACACTCTTACTTATTTGTCCGGCTCCAATTCCTCTATTGCACAAATGGCTTGTAGCTCGACCTTTTTAATGTGAGGATAAGTCTTCTTATAATTATCTGTCACATCTTTAAAGATACTCTCACCGTCACTATAGAATGTAGCCAAGACAACTGCTCTATAATCTTTGAAAGGCAACAAATACCAAACTTCTGTATTATCAGCATTTTGTTGGATGTTAAGAACTCCCTCCATACGAGTATTTCCTTCACTATCAGTTATGGTAAGTCTTTTGGTTATAACACCAAAAGGATTATTAGTAGGAGTACGGAAAGTATAATATTTATAGAACTTGTCGTTCTCTATGGCATCGGCTGCGATAGCTGCGGAATCCTCGGAAGAAACGCCTTCAACTAAACATTTTCTATTTACCACATACATCGTTCTATATATCTTCCAACGGGCAGTCCAATTTTTTACTTCTACCTTTAAGATAGCAGAGTTTCCGTCTGAGTCGGTTACGGTTATAGTAACATTTCCCTCAGAAACGCCACTTACGTATATCTCCTTCTCAGACTCATTTGAAGAACACGAAACCTTGGCAACACTATCATCAGAAGAAGTTGCTGATACTTTACCTTTAGCTCCATTAACATTCACCTTGCTGCCACTATCGGTATAGGTTGTAAGAGTGTTAATAACAATCTGCTTACCAGTAATTATATCACCGGTTACTTCGTCTTCAGTGAGCTGAATTCCAGAATCATCATCGCTACAACTTGTCAAACAGAGCAAAGCTGCTAATGCCATAAGAATCATTCTAATTTTCATACGCTTCTTTATATTAAAGGGTTATAACTAATTAATAAACGCAACTAGTTTTCAAAACTTGTATGAGATTTCTCTTTTTACTTTTTTATATTCTATCACTCTACAAGAGAGTATTACTTTTACGTATTGCTCAAATTCAATATGTACCAACAAGAAGTAGTGAAGAAATTTCTTGCATACTTAATTTTCCAAACAAAACGAGGCAACAGCGATGGAGTAAGCTGGAACTTCTGCTTATAATGAGGATTGATAAACCAAAACTTCTTGTCAACAACAGAGAATTCACATCTTTTTATCAATTTTTCAAATAACTCTATACTTGTCCTGCACTCTTTTATGCTCATCAGCTCGCTTATAGTACCCTCTTCCTCTTTGCATAGTTTCAATAATGAATTATACATAGAGTTTGGTAGCAAATGTATGAATGGAAAGTGCGAACAGAGTTTGCTTCGGCAAATCTGTTGATGTCCACCAAACGGCATCTGCCATGCAGGGAATCCGACAAAGAGAACGCCTGTTGACTTTAGAAAACTTTTGAGGTGTAACAGAAATTCTCCTTTCGCTGGAACATGTTCTATTACATCATGTAATAGTATCACGTCAAACTTTTCCTCTTCATTGATTGGCGCATGGTATTTCATAAAGTCGCAACACACGAATGTGGCATTTTCGCAGATTTCCGAAAAGTATGCTTTCGCATCTATTATTCTGCATTCTGCTATGTCTATTCCTGTAACTCTACAGCCAAGTTGGGCAAAAGGGACTAAATTGCCTCCTTCGCCACAACCCACCTCTAATACTCTACTTTTCGAAGTCAACTTTTTGAAAGTTGATAAGTAGCTGACGTAAAACTCTTTAGAGGTAATTTCCAAGTCATGGAAGTACATCTTTCTATCTGTATGTCTTTTCTGCATATCTATATAATGTTTTGACCTTTTATCATATAGATACAAATTTGCCAAAAAGACTGCATGCGAAAAGAGACTTTTTACCAAGAGAACCTTATTCCAAACGGAACGGTAAATGTGAATGGACGTTCTGTCCAAGCATTCTTAATACAGCTACCATTTGGAATGTACCAATTCATGGTTGGTTCTATAAACAGATTCAGATTTGGTGCAAACTGATATTGGATTCCGATGTTTGTATTAACAGACCACTGTATCGGGAGCGTCAGTTTCCAATCTGTTGTGTATGCAGACTTATCTCCGACGATATAATCTGCATCCGTTTTTCCATATATAGGAATCAGAATACCAGTGCCTACAGAACCATAAGTTGACAATCTCTTGAACTTCATAAATTGATAAGACAGTTTGAAAGGAACACCAAGATAGTGGAGCTTTTGTTCCTTGTCAACACGATAGCTGCCAGTACCAAGAATGATATATGATTTCAGATAAGAATATTGAAGTCCTGTCTCTAAACTCCATCTTTTACCTATGTTTTTATTTACAGCAATGCTCAATGTTATTGGCTTGTCATGATGTTCTACTTCTACTATTTTTCCACTATTGTGGTCTGCAATATCTGCCATGGCTACATTTTCTGTAGTAGGGTCTGCCTGGGATATGCGATGTAGCTCTTTTGCATAGTCTTCCCATGTCGTGAAATACTTCCCAGAAGGGTTGATTGGGTCTGTTGGCTGGTCCGGACCAGAAGGCAAATCATTAGTAATATCGTTACTTTTCATAAACTTACATACACTCTGTACAAGAGTCGTACCCAAAGAACCTGCAGCCAGTAATTGCCACTTATTCCTTTTGTGAACCTCAAGATTTTCTGTAATCCATGATTCCTTATAGAGATTAGGGGCGATGATAGAATCTTTTACCAAGATACTATCAGTTCTATTTACAGCAAACTGCTTTTCATCTCGCAATGTATCTGTTATATTTGCAATTATATTATGTTTTATTTCCGTTGTGTCATCACGCATTGCTGCTATAGTCTCTATGGTTAGTATCTTGTGATAATGAGTACATGGATTCTGCTTTGGGGTACAGTTTGTAGAGTCAACATCGTTCTTTGATGCTGGACTAACTGGACCTTTTATTTTACGTCTGCGTGTTATATTGGTATCATTTTCTGAAATAAGCTGTTTTTTGGTTATAAGTTGCTTATATACAGGAATAATGATGAGAACCAATACCATAATTAGTATTGTTCTCTGGCTCAATTTGTTTCTCAACAAAGCCTTAGCTCTCGCTAATTGCGAAGAAGAACTGTGTGGAGCGATATCAAGCAATTTTGCAATTTCCTGATGAGACAAACCATCTAGCACAGAAAGCTTGAATACCTTTTTGTATCCAACTGGTAATTTATCGATTTCAGCCATAATATCCTCGTATTGGATAGAAGATACTGTATTTCTACAATCATCACAGCTGTCAATCACACTTTCATCTATGTCTGATAAAGAAATATATCTAAATGTATTACCCTTTTCTTTGTATTTTAATGCAAGATTAGAAGTTATACTTGTAAGCCATTGACCGAATCTGTTAGGATTCTTCAAATCTTTCAAAGATACAAGCGCTAGTATAAATGCATCTTGGACAAGGTCATCAATGACATCCTTGTCCTCTTTAAGAATATTGATACATATACCTTTCATTTTAGGATAATATATCTGATACAATGTGCTGAAAGCACTATTATCTCCTTGTTTTGCTTTAAATACTAAAGTTTGTATATTTGAATCCATGAGTATATTATTTTTGTACTATTTATATATAGATATGAAACCAGCATGAATACTGCACGAAAAATTGTTAAAGAACATAAAAGCGCTTGATTATTTGCATATATCAAATATTAATTGTAAATTTGCGGTGGAAATATAAACATCGAAGATTATGGCACTTAAGTTATATCCATTAGGCATACAGACTTTCGAGCGAATCCGCAAGGAAAACAAGCTCTATATCGACAAGACGGAATACGTTTACCGCCTGACTCACACCAGCGGTACCTATTTCTTCTTGGGACGTCCACGCCGCTTTGGAAAATCCCTGTTTCTCACCACTCTCCAGAGTTACTTTGAAGGCAAGAAAGACTTATTCAATGGTCTTGCCATCGAAAAGCTGGAAAAGGAGTGGACAGAATATCCTGTGCTCCACTTTGATTTGAGCGGAGGCAAACACATGAATAAAGAACAGCTGGAGAGATATCTCGCATTCATACTGGAAACAGAAGAAAAGAAATGGGGTATCACACAGCCACAAATTGATGCCAATAATCGATTGACAGAACTGATCAATACTGCATACGAGAAATCCGGAAAACAGGTAGTCGTGCTTATTGATGAATATGATGCGCCCATGCTGGATGTGGTTCACGAGCAAGAACAGTTGGATACCTTGCGCAATATCATGCGCAACTTCTTCAGTCCTTTGAAATACAGCGAAGCTAAACTGCGCTTTGTCTTCCTGACAGGCATCACCAAGTTCTCGCAAATCAGCATCTTCAGCGAACTGAACAACATCACCAACATATCCATGAATGATGATTATGCTGGTATCTGTGGCATCACCAAAGAAGAACTTCTGATGCAGATGTCGGAAGATATTGAGGAGCTTGCCCGAAGAAGAAACATAACGAAAGAGCAAGTAATCGACAAGTTGAAAGAGAATTATGACGGCTATCATTTCACAAGATTCTCACCCGATATCTTCAATCCATATAGCCTGCTGAATTGCTTTGCAGAAAACAAGTTCGGATCCTATTGGTTTACTTCCGGCACTCCAACTTATCTCATCAATATGATGCGCAAATATCAGGTAGTTCCTACAGACATCATCACACGAGTGGAGGCTGATGCCAGTGAGTTTGATGCTCCTACGGAGAATATGCCAACCATCATGCCGCTGCTTTACCAAAGTGGATATATCACAATCAAGGAATATCATGAAGACTACAACTATTACGTTCTTGATGTTCCTAACAAGGAGGTAGCAGATGCTCTTCGTCATATTCTCTCTGCTTACAGACTATCAGGTGGACGTTGAAGTTCATACACCCAACGGCAGAGTTGACATCGTATTGCTCACCCATACAGACCTTTTCCTGTTGGAGATTAAGTTAGACAAGAGTGCGAAGTCTGCAATGCAGCAAATCAACCTGAAGAACTATCACAAACGATTTGCGCTAAGCGGCAAGCCAATAACCAAGGTCGGCATCAACTTCGACAGTAAAACTGGGAATATCGATAATTGGGTAATCGAAAAAGCATAAGATAAAAATATCTGTCTGCGACATCATAGAGGAAGGTATGGTCTATGCATAGATAAGACAGCTTTCTGATACATCTAAAAAGCAAAAAAGAAAAGTTTATCATGTCAATATTCAGTCGCCTCTTTGGAAGGAAAAACAATCTCACCGTAAGCTCTGACATCAAGAAGAAAGATGCCAGAAGCAGAAATATTGCCTTCGTGGATACCGAAGTGGGACTGAAAGACCATAAAATACATGATATCGGGGCATTAAGTTATGATGGAGCTACCTTTCACCAAGCATCACAGACGGCACTGAACAAGTTCCTGCAGAAAAGAAAGGTTAACTATATCTGCGGGCATAACCTCATTCATCACGATGCCCGCTATCTCCAACTCAACGGCATACTGATAGATACCCTCTATCTCTCCCCACTCCTCTTCCCCAAGCGCCCTTACCATCATCTGGTAAAGGACGACAAACTGATGAGCGAGCAGATGAACAATCCTGTCAATGACTGCGAGAAAGCCAAGGAGCTTTTGATGGATGAAATCGCTGCATGGAATCAATTATCAGAAAGGAAGAGGAAAATCTTCACCTTGCTGCTACAGAATGAAGAGGAATTCAGTGGATTCCTGATGTATGTGGGAGCCATCGAAAAGGATGATGCAATGATAGGCGTTTCAGAATACATTCTTTCTGAATACAAGAATCATATTTGCGCCCATGCCGACATTCCGGCTCTTGCAGCCCAGTCGCCTTGTGGCTTGGCATACGCCTTGGCCCTCATAGGCACAGACGATTACCAATCTGTTACCCCAGGTTGGGTACTCTGCCATTATCCCGAAGTAGAACATATCATCTATATGCTCTGCCATACCCAATGCACCGATGGCTGCGAGTATTGCAACCGCATGCTCGACATTCATCACAACCTGAAACAACTCTTTGGCTATGATGCCTTCCGTACCTATGACGGCGAACCGCTGCAGGAACAGGCATCGCAGGCAGCAGTGGATGGCAAGTCATTATTGGCGATATTTCCTACGGGTGGCGGCAAGTCGCTCACCTTCCAGTTGCCAGCCCTGATGGATGGCAGAACCATACATGGACTCACCGTGGTTATCTCGCCTCTGCAATCATTGATGAAAGACCAGGTAGATAACCTCGCAGACCGCGGCTTCACCGATGCCGTAACCATCAATGGTCTCCTCGACCCAATCTCCCGCTCCCTATCCATCGAACGAGTACAGAGCGGAGATGCCACCTTATTATATATTGCACCAGAGATGTTGCGCTCCAAAACCATCGAGCGCATCCTGATGGCACGGCATGTGGTGAGATTCGTCATTGATGAAGCTCACTGCTTCTCTGCATGGGGACAAGACTTCCGTGTGGATTACCTATACATCGGCAAATTTATCAAGGAATATCAGGAACGCAAGTTTGGCAAGGATGTAATGGCCCGTAATCATGGTCAAACCCTGATACCCGTATCTTGCTTCACCGCCACTGCAAAACAGAAGGTGGTGCAGGACATCTGCGACTATTTCAAGCATTGGCTGGGCACCGACCTCCAGCTCTTCGCCTCATCAGCCTCACGTACCAACCTGCACTATTCCGTTATCCACGTAGATGGTGACGGCAACAAATACAATCTACTGCGCTCGCTGGTAGAGCAGGCAGATTGCCCTACCATCATCTACGTATCCCGCACCAAGCGAACCCGGGAACTCGCCCAAAAACTGACCCGTGACGGCATATCTGCCCTGCCCTATAATGGCAAGATGGATGCCGATGAGAAGATACACAATCAGGATGCCTTCATGAGCGATAAGGTTAGAATCATCGTTGCCACCTCCGCCTTCGGCATGGGAGTAGATAAGAGCGATGTGGGGCTGGTTATCCACTACGACATCTCCGACTCTCTGGAGAACTATGTACAGGAAGCAGGACGGGCAGGAAGAGATCCACACCTCAATGCCAAATGCTATGTACTCTATAGCGACGAGGACTTAGATAAGCACTTCATCCTACTCAACCAAACCAAACTGAGCATCAGCGAGATACAACAGGTATGGAAAGCCATTAAGGATTTTACCAAGCAGCGTCCACACGTAAGTTGTTCGGCACTGGAGATAGCCCGCCAAGCCGGTTGGGATGACTCGGTATCCGACATAGAAACCCGTATTCGCACCGCCCTTTCTGCTCTAGAACAGAGCGGATACATAGAGCGTGGCAACAACATTCCGCACGTCTATGCCACAGGTATCACCGTCAAGAACATGGACGAGGCAAGACTTCGCCTCACCGAATCACCCCTGTTCTCTGAAGATGAGATGAAGAATGCCATCCGCATCATCAAGTCGCTCATCACCCAGAAACATATAGCCAAGGCACAGGATAGCGAGGCAGAATCCCGCATCGATTACCTCGCCGATATCCTAGGACTCAGTAAGCGAGACGTCATCTCCTCCGTTGACCGAATGCGACAGGAAGGCATCCTTGCCGATACCCGTGACATATCAGCCTATCTGCAAGACATCAGCGACAAGCAACGCAAGCCTCAGCAGATGCTGGAGAACTTCGCCAAACTGGAAAGATACATTCTGGAACATATCCCGGATGAATCGCTGCACATCACATACAAGCAACTCAATGACAATGCCGTCCATGACGGTATCAACACTTCAACCGAAAAGAAAATCCGCACACTGCTATACTTCCTGGCAGTGAAGGGATATGCGCACAAGAAGGAAGATGGTGTTCGCAATCTCATCGTAACAAGAGACAAGGATATAGAGACCATCATCAAGCGATTCGAAAGACGAATTGAGGTTTGCCGATTCATCATCGAAAGACTATACAGCCTGGCTGAGGAAAACAGTAAAACTATAACAGAAGAAAGCAACAATAGCTCTTCTGAAGAAAAGAATCCTTATGAAGAAAAAGGTTTAGGAAAAGCCTCAGTCTCAACAGATAATTCAAAAGAGAAGCCTCTCCAATTCTCGGTAGTCGAACTTCTGAACGATCTGAAATCCAGCAACCAGTCACTCTTTTCCGACTTCTCTTCCCTACAGTTGGAAGACGTGGAGGAAGCCTTGCTCTATCTCTCCAAGATAGGAGCCATGAAGCTGGAAGGAGGATTCCTGGTACTCTACAATGCGATGGCGATTAAGCGCACCAAGGAACTTCGACTCCGCTATAAGCAGGAGGATTATCGCATGCTCAATGAATTCTACAAGCAGAAGATTCAGCAGATTCACATCGTGGGCGAATATGCCAACCTGATGGTAAGGGATTATGACGCCGCCCTGCAATATGTGCAGGATTACTTCCAGATGGACTACCATCGCTTCATCTCAAAGTACTTCAAGGGCAACCGGGAGACTGAGATAGAGCGCAACGTAACACCTTCGAAGTATAAGCAACTCTTCGGAATGCTCTCCAAGCGACAGAAGGAAATCATCGACGACCACGAGTCCCGCTGCATCGTAGTCGCTGCCGGTCCTGGCAGCGGCAAGACACGTGTGCTCGTACATAAGCTTGCCTCTCTCCTGCTGCTGGAAGATGTAAAGCACGAACAACTCCTGATGCTCACTTTCTCGCGTGCAGCCGCTACCGAGTTCAAGCAGCGACTGATGCAACTCATAGGCAATGCCGCCCATTTCGTAGAAATCAAGACCTTCCATTCCTACTGCTTCGACCTGCTGGGCAGAGTTGGCAATCTGGATGAGGCAGGAGATGTGGTTAAGCAAGCTGCCGAAATGATCAACAATGGAGAAGTGGAACCCAATCGCATCAGCAAGACCGTACTTGTTATCGACGAGGCACAAGACATGAGCAAGGATGACTATACCCTTGTCTCTGCTCTGATGAAAGCCAACGAAGAGATGAGGGTGATAGCCGTAGGCGATGATGACCAGAACATCTATGAGTTTAGGGGTTCTAACTCGCGGTATCTCTATGAACTGACCCAGACAGAGCACAGCCGTTTCATCGAGATGACCGAGAATTACCGCAGCCTTCGCCACATCGTGGATACTGCCAACGACTTTGCCCGAAACATCCGCCAACGAATCAAATCTACCCCTATCATCTCCATGAGTCAAGAAGATGGAGAGGTAAGAATCGTGAAGCATCCATACGAGATGCAGGAGAAAAAGGTTTATATGTATCAGCCTATTCTTGAAGATGTTATGCGATTACTTGGAAGTAACTCTTCAAAAGAAGCCGATGCATCTTCCCGCAAGAAAAACGAAACCATCAGCATCCTCACGCAGACCAATGAGGAGGCAGTCATCATGCTGGCTCTTCTTCACAGCCATGGCATCAAGGCCAAGCTGGTGCAATCAATGGACGGCTTGCGCTTCTGGAATCTGGCAGAGGTAAGATACTTCTTGAAGAAGATAGACCAAGGCATCAAGGAAACGAAATCCCCTATCATCCCTGATGATATTTGGGAAGCAGCCAAGCAGCAGACATTCAAAAAGTATGCTACCAGCCAGGCTTTGCCATATCTGCGCCGCAGCCTCCAGATATTTGAGCAGACCAATCGTGCCAAGTACTACAGCGACCTGAGGGAGTTCGTGTTCGAATCATCTGTAGAAGACTTCTGTGACATCTCGAAATCAGACATCGTTGTCAGCACCATCCACAAGGCAAAAGGCCATGAGTTCGACCATGTACTGATGCTCATTACCCATCCCGAGCATCCTACCGATGACATACTGCGTCGATACTATGTGGGCATGACCCGTGCCAAGCGTACGCTTGCCATCCACACCAACGGCAATCTCTTCGACAGCCTGAAAAGTGCCCAGCATCTCTATGATGACCAAGCCTACGATGAGCCCAACGTAATAGTGCTTCAGCTCTCACACAAGGATATAAACCTGGGCTTCTCCAAGCCTCACAAGGACGCTATCCTTTGCCTGAGAAGCGGTATGCCGCTAACCTACCACGACTATTGCCTCTGTCTCCCATCAACAGGCAGAGACATAGCCCAGCTCTCCATCAAGATGAAGGAGAAACTAGGCAAATGGGAGTTGAAAGGCTACAAGGTAACCGCTGCCCGAATCCGCTTTATCGTGGCATGGAAGTCAAAGGATGCACCGAGGGATGAGAAGGAATCCGCCATCGTGCTCGCAGATTTGGTGATGAAAAAATGTTGATTTTCGTAGAATGTTATTATTTTTTAACACGCATAATTTGCTAGTTTCCTACATTTTTCTTATTTTTGCAGGGACATTCTGTATCTCTTATAGAGATTCAGATGACCGACATCAAAAAACAAACATGATTCGCATGATGAAAGAGACAAATATATAACCACAGGTTACGTCCACTATTGCAGGGGACGACAGCGAAGCCGTGGGAGAATGACTATACTTTCACTTTATAAAACATTATAATTATGAATTATCCTCTTATATCAGAATACATTGAAGCCATTAAGCATTCGGAAGACAATTTTAATGTACTGAGCACCCTTCGTCCTGTTTATGATAAAGCTGGTGAGATAGTGATGTCTAGCGGTAACTTTGCTGTGGTATTCAAGATGAAAGATGAATCCTCTGGGAAACTATATGCAGTAAAGTGCTTTTTGAAAGAGCAAGAGGGACGTGATATAGCATATCAGCAGATAACAGATGAATTGGAATATGTGTCATCAAACTATTTGTGCTCCATCAAGTACTTACAAAAAGAATTGTTTGTTGATTCTACAGTTTCTTCTGATACTGAATTTCCTGTATTACTCATGGACTGGGTAGAAGGAGTTACGCTTGATAAGTATGTTCATCAACACATATCCGATAAATATGTTTTGCAGCTTATCACATATCAGTTTTGTAAAATGGCTGCCTGGCTGATGTCACAACCATTTGCTCATGGAGACCTTAAGCCCGATAATATCTTAGTTACTGAAGATGGGACCTTAGTACTAGTTGACTATGATGGTATGTACGTGCCCGCTATGCAAGGACAAAAGGCGCGAGAATTGGGCAGTCCTGACTATCGCCATCCAATGCGTACAGAAGATTGTTTCAATGAACATATCGATGATTTTCCATTGGCGCTTATTGGCATGTCTCTGAAAGCAATAGCTTTAGACTCCTCTTTGTTACAGAATAATGCTAAGTCAGATTCACTTCTGTTTTCAGAATCTGATTTCAAGGACATCGGTGATTGTCTGATGATGAAATCACTATATGCTCTTTTGAATGATGCGGAATTTTCGAAATTATATGCTTTGTTCACTTTGGCGCACTCACAGCAAGAACTATCAGCCGTGTCATTTCGATTGTTTTTATTGAATAAGGTAGAAAAGCCAATTGAAGAAGTTTTTTTTACAGAAGCAACGGAAGAGGATTTTAAGTATGCTATTAAAGATGAGTATGGAGTTAAGTATAGTCGCGATGGGAAAAAGCTATTAAGGGCTTCTCACTCATTATGGGAGGAAGAATATGTTGTAAGAGAAGGAACAGAAGTTATTTGCGATGGTGCTTTGCAATCTACTGGTATTAGAAGTGTAAAGCTGCCCTCTACGATAATATCTATCGGTTCTGAGGCTTTTGCTAGCAATACTTTTTTGGATTCATGTAATATTCCAGCATCCGTAAAATATATTGCCCATAACAACCCATGGAGAGAATGCTTCCATATTATGAATATGGATATTCAATCTAAAAACTTCATCATAAAAGATGGAATTTTATATTCTTCTGATTTTAGAATTGTTTATGGTGCTATTTATTGGAAATCTGTTTTTAATATAGATAATCGATCCAAAAAAATATGTGCTAATGCATTTTTGTCTAATAGATTTAATAAAAACAAATTAAAATCTATTGGACTATCAAATATAGAATATATTGGTATAGCAGCCTTTAGTGGCTGCGGATCTCTTCAAAGCGTCACTATTCCAAACTCGGTAACGAGCATAGGAAATAGAGCCTTTAGTAGCTGCAAATCTCTTCAAAGCGTCACTATTCCAAACTCGGTAACAAGCATAGGAGATAGAGTCTTTATTCGCTGCAAATCTCTTCAAAGCGTCACTATTCCAAACTCGGTAACAAGCATAGGAGATAGAGCTTTCTATTTGTGCGAATCTCTTCAAAGCGTCACCATTCCGAACTCTGTAACGAGCATAGGATATGAAGCTTCTAGCTCATGCACATCTCATCAAAGCGTCACCATTCCGAACTCTGTAACGAGCATAGGATATGAAGCTTTTAGCTCGTGCAAATCTCTTCAAAGCGTCACTATTCCAAACTCGGTAACGAGCATAGGATATAGCGCCTTTAGTGGCTGCAGATTTCTTCAAAGCGTCACCATTCCGAACTCTGTAACGAGCATAGGAGATTACGCTTTTAGCTCGTGCGTATCACTTCAAAGCATCACCATTCCGAACTCTGTAACGAAGATAGGAGATGGAGCCTTTTGTGGCTGCGAATCTCTTCAAAGCGTCACTATTCCGAACTCTGTAACGAATATCGGAAATAACGCTTTTAGTGGTTGCAATATATGTTTTTTCATTTGTAACTCAACATATTTCCAAAATGATGATGTTTGCTTGTTCAATAAGGATAAGACAGCTATTGTTTGTAGAATAAAAGATTGCGTCAATTATATAATTCCAAACTCTGTAACAAGCATAGGAGATTGGGCTTTTAGTGGCTGCGATTCTCTTCAAAGCGTCACTATTCCAAACTCTGTAACAAGCATAGGAGATCACGCTTTTAGATGGTGCAAATCTCTTCAAAGCGTCACCATTCCGAACTCTGTAACGAAGATAGGAAATTACGCTTTCTGTGGTTGCAGGCTTTTAGATGAGCCTTCCCGACTACGACTAAAAGAATTAAATTATACGCAAATTTAGGATTAAATATTATGAATATCAAAAGTAACAAAATAGTTTTGGCAGTTATTGCCGTACTATCCTTTGTCTTTGCTTACCAGTATGACAAATGGAAATATAATGCTATGTGGGAAAGATGTCAAGCATCGGATATGGCAGATAGCGAAGCCTATGCCTTCGTCAATCATCATTCTTCTCTTGACTTTATGCTCGAAGGTAAAAGTAGAGCTTGCTCAATGCAATAGTGTCAGAGCTACAAGTGCGAAGTGTCGGATGAAGTGAGAGATGGTTCATCAAATGAATAGTGACATCCTGGGGTACATGAGCCACCACAGAAGTAGATACTCATGAGAGAACGGATGATTTCGCTGTACCGATAACCGAAAGTTTTCGTTAAGCCAGATGAGCAGAGCTAAGTTTACTTAAGCTCTGCCATGGCGAGAAAACGTGCCATGGAATGGAACGATCTACACCTTAGACCGAGGGTTGAGTCGGTTACAGAAGACAATGTGGAGTCAAATTGCTCCACGACCCGAAAATATTCCTCCAAAAGGAGTGGGTTTCTCAGATTTTATTTGTATCTTTGCAGCGTCATCAGAGTTTTTTGCTTGTTTTCTTTTCGCAACACTAAGATAAGTAAAAATTCTGACATGACAAGATTCTGAGCAACAAGAAGTTGCACAGGTGCTTAATAAGTTATAATAGTGTTGCGGAATTAAGGTTAAATAATTATCATCATGTATTTTAAACCATATAAAGATATCGAAACTGCGATACGTAATTATGATCTTAGAACTGGAGAAGTTAAGATAAAGAGTCATAACAATATTTATAAGGATGAACGTTCTCTGATTGATGCAACTGTTTTATGTAAAGTTTTTAAGACTTTTGAAGCCAACTATGATACATTAAAGCGACAATACAATATTTGCCATGTCGGCCATTTCTTTTGGAATGACACAACATGGCAGATGAAGTATAAAGACGCAACATGTACTTTTGAAGTTCACTCCAGTGAATATGTAGATGGAAGGCACTTCGAAGATAGATATTGTAGTAGTTGGGACATTAGAACTTATGCTAATGTTATAAACAAATACATTGATGAAGTTCTGAAAAATCTTGCAAGCTATGCTCCCAAAGACAGGTATAATTCCATAAGAGAGCACATTCTTGCAATTTGTAATTGTGAATAGTTACTATTTTGGATTATTCCTGAATAGACTTTTATTTAGGGTTCTCGGAATTAATTTTTCGCCATACGAGTGGGATAGCAGACATACGGGTCAGTAGCAATTTATCCCCACTAAATTGCTACTGACCCATAGCAACCGAGAGGCAAATTGAAATTCTCAGAGAGAGGGGTTTGCTTATCAATAATGTCGAGAAAGTCATAGAAACTCTTGAAACCGAAATTCCCAGGTTATAACTATGCAATATGGTTGTGTGTCCTGAGACAGAATGAAGTCTGATATTGGCTATATTTGATAGATTTCTGTCGTAACTTCTAAAGAGATGGTGGCAGACCCACTGCATTCGGCATGCAGGTGCTGATTGCAAACCACTTTGTGCTGCTCTGATGGAAACAGATGGGTAGTGAACGACAATTGAAAGTCTTCCGTAAGGTTGGCAAGGTATGTGTCAAGGAGATGAACGCAAGCGAACCATTGATGAAGCATCGTTAGCAAAGTTAGCAAGTCACATCAGAACCAAGGTCTTATGATTATCTTGGGATAATGGTACCGATACAGCGCTATCGTCACGTAATCTTCTCTGTTGATATGATTCACCTCGTTGGAATGGAGGAAGAAATCGTCTTTTTCTTTATTCATAAGCTATTCTGAATATTCGTTTGCAAAAGTACATTATTTTATTTGATTACAACTCTATGGTATTGTTTATTTACAGATAATTAACCATAAAAGCAGATGAAGCCATAGACACCACAGAGAGTTAAAAACTCGCCAAACGCTTATTTTAAGATATTAGACAGAATTTTATGTTAAAAATTTGGTGATTAGAAAGAAAACTCGTATTTTTGCAACACATATATTAATATTGATAGATATGGAGAAGAAACAAATCATAGAAGCAATGCACAATAGATTGCATGAGATTGATCCTCATGCAAAAGCCATCTTGTTTGGTTCCCGCGCTAGAGGTACAGAACATGAAGGAAGTGATTGGGATGTATTGATTCTTCTAGACAAGCCAAAAGTTACGCTTCAAGATTACGATAAGTATTCTTATCCACTAAGAGAATTAGGCTGGGATATTGATGAAATCATCAACCCTGTACTTTTCTACCAAAAAGAATGGGAGGAGAACCATTATACCTTATTCAATCATAACGTAAATAAGGAAGGAATTGCCATATGATAAAGGGACAACTTACAGACACTGACAGAACCGAAATTGTAAAATATAGACTAGAAAAAGCATATCGAACATATAATGAAGCTGTTGGCTCCATAGAAAATGGTTATGTCGAAACAGCAGCCAATCGTTTATACTATGCAGCTTACTATGCTGTTTCTGCTTTGCTCATTTCTTACAAATATGAAGCTAGCACTCATAATGGCGTAATCCAAATGTTTGGAAAAGTCTTTTTGAAAAACAACATCATTGACAAAAAGTATGGCAAGACATTCAATCAGCTTTTCTCCTTACGACTAACTGGCGACTATGAAGACCGCCATATTCTTGATATGGAAACAGAGGTGCTTCCATTGGTCGAGCCAGCTAAGGAACTCATAGATTTGGTGTCAGAAATGGCTAAAAAGCAATTAATGTGATTGCAAAAGCGCCCTTCAGTTGTTTGATGAGCAACTCGTATTACAGATACCACTACTGAAGGGTGCTTAGATTCTTTTATCGTTTTCGGCGTATTGGTCTTTCCATCAAACCTTTTTCATAAAATACCTCTTTATGTCCATTGTTATAAAAGCTCAAATCCATCATTTATTTTCCTCCTTTTATTCTATTACAAGTACGACAAAGCATTTGACAATTCTCGGCAACAGTCGTTCCACCTTCACACCATGGAGTAATGTGGTCTGCCTCCATTTCTTCTAACTTAAAAGGTTTACCACAATGGGCACAGATTCCTTTTTGTCGCTCATAAGCCTCACGTTTCTGTTTCTTATCAAAAGTACGGAAACTTAAATCGCGCAAATCACCACTCAGCACATAACGATAGATGCCTGCCTTCTTCATTATTTCATCATCTTCCATCAGTCGATGAATTTCGGACTCTAGTTGCTCCGTATCATAGATGTTGCTTCCAAACTCATCAAACATAGCCCCCCAGTCTAAGCCTTTCATTTCTTTTCGGTATTTCTTGAAAGTTGTTTTCACCCAAGTGATCACCTGCATATAATAAGCCCAAAGCTGATTGGCGTTTGGATCGTATTGATGAATCGCCATATACTTATCAATTGGGGCTGAATCTTGTATTCCATCATGACGAGCTGCCCATTTTAGTATTGTCTCAAGATACGCTTGTTCCTCCAGTTTGCCAGTCATATAATCACCACCGACCTTATAAGCCGCACAACCATTTTTACTGAAATAGCGACGAGCATCTGTTACAAAAGGACCAACATACACTGCATTACGCAACTCTTGGTCAAGCAAACGTTCTCCAGCTATATTAATCACACGAAACCAATCAAGTTTTTCCTTGTCTGTGCCAATACAGAAATATACAGTCAATTCATAGTCAAGAAAATCCTTTTTCTCTTTTTCCGTAAGATTGTCAAAGTAAAGAACTGGACGGTCTTTATCAACGATATTGAAACCATGTAGATAATATTCGCAAATGGACAGAGTACGTTGCTGACCATCTATCATTTCATAACTTCCATCATCCACAACACTCCAATACATGATATTAAGAGGGTATCCTTTGAGGATTGTCTCTATCACAGCTTGCTGTTGTTTGAGTTCATAACGAAACTCACGCTGATAAGGAGGGCGAATATTCAACTTACCATGATAACCATAAACACCATGATTGGGATCATTCGTATAACCTGCTATAAGGTCACGAACTGCTATTTGTTTTGGTTTTATATCCATAATTGACTCTTATTTTTTCTTGATTAATATTCTGGCATAACAACCAACTAATTTTCCAGTTTCATTGCGATAGCACAACTTACCTTTGCGAAAACTTTTATCTTCACGAAATAAAGCTGCACATTGCTCGACAGTAAGGTTAGCACTTACACCACACTCTACCCCCAATTCACCTCCATTACCTATGCCTATAATTTCGAACTGTTCAGGATTATACTTATCCATAAAAGTAATAGGCACTCCCATAACTCCATCATAATCATATGGTATCAGTTCTGTCTTTGACACCTCAATAGCATCATAATTGATGTATTTCGGGTAAGCGTTAGGCGAATATGTCTTATAGAGGATTAAATCTTCATGACGTTTTTGAATATCTAAATTTGTATACCAAATAGAAGGGACATTTATTATCTTTTCACCATGGATAATTTTTTCCGTTTTCCCTTCATAATTAGCTTTAAACCACATTCCACCAGAAAAGCCCCTATACCCAGTCCATAGTTTATTTTCTTGGATCAATGGAAAAATCTCTTTATAAGTAAGAGCATTTTTATTCCCTATAATCAAGAATTTCTTATCATATTCCATCAATTGAGCCACATACTCACGAAACAAAGAAAAAGGGGGATTAGTTACTACAATATCTGCTTCTTTCAGAAGTTCAATACACTCTTTACTGCGGAAATCACCATCACCCTTTAATGGCTTCACTCCAATTTCTTCCGCATCAGGAATATGATTTCCATTTTTGTCACCTTCATAAACAAGATATACTGCTTGCTCACTTTTATTCATACTGAACAAATCCATATCTTGATTCTTATAGCAAGTAGTAATCAGTTTTTTCAAACCAAGAAACTCAAAATTGTATGCGAAATAAGTAAAAAAGTTACTTACACGAGGGTCGTCACAATTACATAGTACGGTCTTACCACGAAAATGTTCACGGTAATGACGGAGTTCATTATTGATGTCTTCTAGCTGCGTGTAGAATTCATCTTTTTTTGCTGCCTTAGCTTTATCTATGGTTCTTTTTGCCATAATATTTTAATTGATAATTAATGAGTTACAAGCACTAACTATCAATCACGCCAAGACGCAAAAAGGGCGTGATGCTCTTATTGCGTTCAGCTATGAGGCAGCCTCGGAATGGAAACCTCAGTCTACATAATAAGAATACACCACGCCTATAGCGATGGTGCATTGCTAATACATATGTAGACTAAGGCACCCCATACCGAATGCCTTATCACAATTATTCCTTGTTACGTTATTTCCAATAAGTTTCCGAGGCTTTTGGCTGAACGCGAAATAATAGCGAATGCTTTTGTTTACCAACGATGTCTTGGAAATGGCAGTAGCCAAATCCATTTGCAAAGATACAACAAATTATTGAAACGAGCGCACCTTTCATAGAAAAACTTCTATTAAATCATGCTTTTTTCTTCTTTAGATGCCTGCAAACAAAAAACTACGCCAAAAAGACTATTGTCTTAACTCCTCAGCGACCGCAACGAGCGATAACTTCTTTAACTTCTGAACTTGCAAAACTTGAATATACAATGGTATTTTGAGCCGATTCAACACAAAGCCACCTTCAGAAATAGCTTTTCAAAAACAGCAATTAAAATTTCATTCTCCTTTCACAAACATCAGAGTATACTAATAATCAACCACTTAAGTGTGAAAGGAGAATTCAACACCCCAATAGTACTACGGCTATCATGGGAAACGACAAAAGAACCAACTGCGCTTACCACCGCACCATTTACCTTGAGCTGAAACAACAATAATAATCAGCCGAAAGGACTATTAATATAAGGAGAAGGCAACTTAGTCTAAAGGAGAAAGCAACTATCACAAAAGGAATAGAAAAGGCTTCTTTGTATCGGATGACCCGGGTCATCCATATAGATGACGGGAGTGAGCCATATAGATGACCCGAGTCATCCATATAGACGAGCTTAGTCATCCATCCGATAAACCGCCTCTTTTCGCCTGCCAATATCTATCCCTCATCCTTCTGGTTACTATGCTTCATCCCAACATTCATAACAAAGACACCCACTATTCATTATCAAAACACCTGCTATTCACTATCAAGACGCTCATTATTCATTATCAAAACATCTATTATTGACTATACCAGATCCTTGCCCCACCTATACCATACTCATAAAAAGCAAGGCACATCGCCAAATTTAAGCTTAGCCATCAATTATCATCTCAAAATAAAGAGGTTTTTCCTTTCACACTTAACTCTCTCATTTTCAGCACAATCCACATTCCGTGAAAGGAGATTTATCATCCACTTTAAATATTTTCTGCAAATTTATCCCCCTAAACTTTGGCAGATTCAAAGTGGTCAACTTATATCAATAACACCACTCATCCATATTAGTGCCATTTTTATTTGGTAGTTTAAGAATAAAAGATTACCTTTGTATCGCTAAACAGAAAGAAGAGAACGATGGCTATAAAATATGATCTGCAATTATATATAGGATACTCCAAGACATTCTACAATCTAAAGATTCTGGTAATATGTCAAACAAAGTAGATAAAAGAATAACTGAGCAAAGCTCGCTCTACGAACATCTGGAAAAGATGAGCGTGGAAGAACTCACCGCTCATATCAATGCAGAAAACAAGAAGGTGGCGCTGGCAATAGAAAAAGCATTACCCGCCATCAACCAACTGATTTCCGCCATCGAACTGCAGCTGAAGAAGGGCGGAAGGCTCTTCTATGCCGGTTGCGGAACGGGCGGAAGACTGGCTACACTCGATACCATCGAGGTGCAGAACACCTATGGCATTGACGGTTCACAGATACAAGCCATCTTCCCTGGCGGCATCGGCTGCCTTACACAAACCAGGGAATCAAGAGAAGACGATCTGGAGAATGGCTGGCACCAGCTCTGCGACAAGCATATCTCAAAGCATGATTTCGTGCTGGGCTTCTCGGCAAGCGGTACTACTCCCTTCGTGCTCGCCATCCTGAAACATTGCAAGGAGGCAGGCATTCCTACGGGGTGCATCGTCAACAATCCCCACGCTCCCATCGCCCATGCGGCAGATTATCCCGTAGAAGTAATCACAGGACCGGAATTTGTTACAGGAAGTACCCGTATGAAAGCCGGTTCATCGCAGAAGATGATTCTGGATATGATCAGTACTTCTCTCCAGATTCGACAAGGACGAGTGGAAGGCAACAAGATGGTGAACGCCAAGCTTATCAACCATAAACTCATCGACCGCGCCTGCCGCATCTTCATGGAACGCAATCCGGAATACACGAATTACGAGAAAGTGAAGCTGCTGATTCTGAAAGCAGGAAGCGTGAAGAAGGCGGAAGACCTGCTGAAGAGTAAAAGCGATTTAGATGTTTAGATAGAATTAGACAAGACTTCACCTTTATAAAATAGGAATATCAAGACTTCACCTTATATAATAGGACTATATGGCAAAGAAAGCAATTGTAATGGGTGCCACATCGGGCATCGGAATGGAAGTGGCAAAACTGCTTGCAGCAAAAGGATGGCAGGTAGGAATAGCCGGAAGAAGAATCGAAAGATTGCAGACTCTGATTTCGCAGGGCGGCATTACCTGCTACCAGCAAATAGACGTGACTTCTCCCGATGCTCCTGCCCAACTTCTCGAACTCATCGATAAGTTGGGAGGCATGGATCTCTACTTCCACAGTTCCGGCATTGGCTGGCAGAATAATACGCTGGATATAGAAAAGGAAATAAAAACCGTGGAAACAAACGGCTTGGGATTCACAAGAATGGTGGATACGGCATTCAACTGGTTTGCCGCCCAGTCTTCTACTCCTACCAATAAGAGTAAGTTTTCTGTTCCTGAAAGTAAGAAGAAGTCAAACCATGCCTATCAGAATTTCCGCATTGCCTGCATCACTTCCATCGCCGGAACCAAAGGTCTCGGTGCAGCCCCTGCCTACTCTGCCACCAAGCGATTCCAGAACCATTATCTGGAATGCCTGTCGCAGCAGGCACGGATGCGTCATCTCCCCATCGCCATTACAGATATCCGACCAGGTTTCGTAAAGACCGACCTCATCGCAGGCAGCAGCTATCCACTGCAGCTCAAATCGGAAGACGTGGCGAAACATATAGTGAATGCTATCGAAAACGGAAAGGAAGTTAAGGTGATAGACTGGAGATATGATATCCTCGTCTTCCTCTGGCGACTCATTCCTAGATGGTTATGGATGAGATTGAAGATTACAACATAACAACTTTATTCCTTTCTGATGACAATCGTCTTGAACCTGTCTTTCAATACTCCAGCATATTGATCCTGCGAATCAGACAGCAAGATGATAACCTGGGATCCATCTTCCAACTTGGGGCCCAGACACATGCCTTCGTAATTGGCAAAGGAACGCTTGGAAAGAGATAAGCCGGTTTTCCATTCCGTAAGCAATTTCTTCTTCAAGAAAGGAGTATCTGATGAAAACTTCTCTTTCATAGCAAACTCCTCAGAATTCAAAGGATTAATCTGATAGAGCTTGCACTTGCAGAAAGCACCTATCTTGATCTTAGGAATAAATGCCTCACGCTCCAGAACCAGAAGCTGACCATCGGGCAAGACACAAAGCTCACTCACACCCATCACATAGATATCTGCTTTCTTATGGGTAGAAGGTTGATCCATCTGATAGGCATAGGTCATCATATAACGAGAGAGCTTTCCCCAATCAAGCCTCATCAAACGAAGCTGGTTGGTCAATCCGTTTTGAGGAGTAGCAGGCTGTCCGTCCTTGCGAAGCGTGCTCTCAGGTATCGTCCAAAGATACTGCCGGACGGAATCAAAAGCCAGAGACTCAAAATTATAATTAGGATAAAAATCAGATGAAGCCCATCTGCTTTCCCAAAGGTTCTGCTGATAGCCAACCTTGGCTGCATCCGCCGAAATAGGCAGAATAGGATACTCCTTTAAACGGCAATATCCTTCGCTTGCTATCACCAGGGTAGAATCAGAAACCTTCACGATGGCTTCATGGTCAAATCCCTTCTCCTGCCCCTGCCAAGGCTTGCAGTCGTTCAGAGTTCCATCTGTTCTTTCGGTAAAACCAAGGTTCTCTACCTGTTCCAGTTCGCCAGTCTTGGGATTCACCTGAATTCGGAAGTTGAAATACAGGGCACTATCCGACTTGTCGCTTACCACCGCATAGATATCATCATGCAGATAGGCAATGCCACTATAGTTGCCCGCAGCCACTGTTTTCGGAAAAGCCTTCTGAGGATTCTCTCTCACTACTTTCCAATCCTGTGCTCCAGCCAACAGACTGAATTCCAGGAAGATGGTCAGGATACTACAACGCAGCATAGGTAAGAACAAACTCCATGGTTAATTCGAAATCCACATGAGCCGTCTTCCTGCTCTTGAGATTCTCCACATCACACGACCAGTCTACCATCGTATCAAACGGCTTCACCCGCATATCCTCAAACATCAGATTTTCTTCTGAGAATAACTTGAAGACCGTTTCCTTGGCACACCAATGCACCAGCTTGGCATCCAGATCTTCCGCCTTCTCATCCTTTCGCAGGAATTTGGAAGCGATGCGCTCTACCCTATCGCTGAAGTATTCGATATCTACCGCCACTTCCTGATTCTTGGAAAGGATAAGCGCAGCATAACCCTTGGTATGCGAAACGCTGATATGATAACCACGGAACAATGGCTTTCCAGCCTCGTTGTGGGTAATGTCACCCGCATGAGAAAGCAAGCCCTTGGAAGCCCCGTTCGTCTTGAGCATCTCATACATTAATGCACGAATGGCAAGAAACTCCAGTTTCCTGCCATCGTTCTTATATTTCTCTTCCATCTGGGAACGGTAAGCCTGCAGAAGAGGATATGCTTCGAACAACTGTTCTACAGTCTCATCCATTTGCCATAAGCCCAGACTCACTCCCGGATAAACTTCTCGTATATTGACAACTGCCATACTATATAATCAAAAAATTACAAATATAAGGAGGATGAACTACTTGGAGGAATTTTCCTCTTCGTTTCTTACAGGATGTACCGTCACCTTAATCTTGCTGATGCGGCGCTCCTCAATATTCATCACCTCAAAAGTATAGTTCTTATAATCTATCTTCTCGTGCATGCTTGGGAAATCGCCCTTGATTTCCAAGAGCAGACCAGCCAGGGAATCAGCATCGCCCTCAACCTCCTCGAACTCTTCGTCATCTACATTCAGAATCTTGCAGAAGTCTGAAAGCAAGGTCTTGCCTTCGAAGATAAATGTATTATAATTTAATTTCGAATAGAACTTCTCTTCCTCATCATATTCGTCATTGATCTCGCCAACGATTTCCTCCAGGATATCCTCCAGAGTAACGATACCGGAAGTACCACCAAACTCATCTACCACAATGGCGATATGAACCTTATTCTCCTGGAACTCACGAAGCAGATCATCTATCTTCTTGGTTTCAGGAACGAAGTAAGGAGGACGGATCAAACTCTGCCAACGGAAGTTGGATGCCTTTGAAAGATGTGGTAATAAGTCCTTGATATACAACACACCACGAATATTATCCGTATTATCCTGATATACCGGAATACGACTGTAGTTGTTCTCTACAATACACTTCAACACCTCAGGATAGGTGCTGCGAATATCCAGGTCAACGATGTTCTGACGGGTGGTCATCACCTCCTTGGCTGTTTCATCACCAAATCGGATGATACCCTTCAGCATATTCTGTTCGTCCTTGATATCTTCCTTGTCGGTGAGTTCCAGAGCCTGTTCCAAATCATCCACACTCAGGACATGGTTTTCTTTCTGTATAATCTTTTCAGCAACGATTCCACTCTTCAGCAGTACATTCTCCAATGCCCAGAACACCTTGCGTGCAAACATAATGCCGCCCACACATCTACGGCAAAACTTGAGAGGATCCTGTCGGGCATAAACCTTAGGCATGATCTCTCCGAAGAGCAAAAGCAAGAATGTAAGGATTACCGTGATAATAAGGAACTGAAGCCAATAAGCTTTAGGACCAAACTCCACGATTCCGGCAAAAACATAGTTGAGGAGCATGATAATGGTGACATTCACAAAGTTATTGGTTATCAGAATGGTAGCCAATGTACGTTCTGAATCCTCACGCAACATCTGAATTTTCTTGTCACAGTCAGTTTTTTCGTCCTCCAGTTCCGCAATATCAGCTGGTGATAAACTAAAAAAAGCGATTTCGGAACCACTGGCAAAAGCTGACATACCAAGCAGGATAGCTGCCAATATAGCAGCTACAAAAACACCAGTAGATGGCTGCAAGAGCAGCACATCACTAAAAGCATCCGTTATGGTCGATATATCCAATTTCTGAGCTTAAAATTTAAAATGGTAAATCTTTGTTCTCAGTAGTCTCTGCAGGAGATGGGGTTGAAGATGAAGCAGGAGCTGAAGTTGGAGCTGAAGCTCCCGACCGCGAGGTCAGCATCTCCATATTATCAACGTATATCTCGGTGATATTATGTCGCTTACCCTGCTTGTCATCATAGAGTCGATAGCGGATCCGGCCTTCCACATAGAGTCGGTCGCCCTTGTGTACATACTTCTCCACCACCTTTGCAAGACCACGGAAGAACACGAGGTTATGCCAATCGGTATGATCTGGTACTTGCATACCATTAGCCAGGGTGTAACCTTTCTCCGTTGTCGCAAAAGACACTTGAGCTACCGCCTGATCTGCATCATAATAATGCACAACAGGTTCCTTGCCCACATTACCAATCAACATTACCTTATTCATAGTTTTCTAATAATTATCTTTTTACTTCCACATTCCCAGATAGCGGAAATGGAAATTCTTACCCTTAGCTGAAGGGAACTGACTACGAGAGTCAACTCTCTCCTTCAAGTGCTCTACAATACGAGTGTAGCAATCCAACCCCGACATAGCCTTGACATGAGCCACGAAGTGAGTATCTCGGTATTCAAACTTTCCCGTAGCAGGCACCATCACAACACGCTTGAAATCCAAAGATCCCTCGTACCAGCCAGCCAACTCCTGTGTAAGATTCAGCATCACAGGATTCTCCTGGCGTTCTGCAGGCGCAGACGAACGCAAGGCCTTCTTATCCTTGAAATCCTGCATCGTAGCAGCAGCCGTCTTGATAACAATGAAATAAATACGAGGACGAACTTTATAACGTTTAGGATAGCAAACATCGCTAGCGGCGTAATCTCTAATATCAGCCTCCAGCTCAGCATCCATACCAATTTCCGGGATACCTTTCAAAAAATCTATTGCTTCATCGACATTATTTACTAATGTCTCCTGATCGAAATATCTTAAATATAAATTCATAATAGGTATGTTTCTCTATTTTCAAATAAAATAGAGCGGAAAACGGGACTCGGACCCGCGACCCCAACCTTGGCAAGGTTGTGCTCTACCAACTGAGCTATTTCCGCTTGTAAAACAACAATAAAAGTGAAGAGGAGGAGACTCGAACTCCCACGACACAATTGTCACTACCCCCTCAAAGTAGCGCGTCTACCAATTCCGCCACCTCTCCAACATTTAGATGCCATTTTGAACATCAGTGCCCAAGACAGGACTCGAACCTGCACGTTGTGAAACACACGCACCTGAAACGTGCGCGTCTACCAATTCCGCCACTTGGGCTCAAAAATACACACCCTTCTAACTAGATATGTAAAAGAATGGAGCGGAAAACGGGACTCGGACCCGCGACCCCAACCTTGGCAAGGTTGTGCTCTACCAACTGAGCTATTTCCGCTTGTAAAACAACAATAAAAGTGAAGAGGAGGAGACTCGAACTCCCACGACACAATTGTCACTACCCCCTCAAAGTAGCGCGTCTACCAATTCCGCCACCTCTCCATTACCTTGAAATTCCATACCTAATACAGAATGACATGTTGTCCAAAATGTTCGAGCGGAAAACGGGACTCGGACCCGCGACCCCAACCTTGGCAAGGTTGTGCTCTACCAACTGAGCTATTTCCGCTTATTTCCTAACTTTCATAGGAGCGTTCCTCTGAATGCGAGTGCAAAAGTACTACATTTTTTTGAACCCACCAAATTTTTCAGCGTTTTTTTTATAAAAAATGCACATTTTTCTTCATTTTAGAGGAAAAACGTGCATTTTTAGGCGTATTTCAAGCATGATTCGTCCATTTTAGGGACAAACTTCATCAAATAACCAGTCATCAATCCATCCTGTCGCGATAGTCCTCATATCCAAATTCGCGCAAAATTTCCAAATTTCCGTCCAAATGTACGATTCCGATAGCCGGATGAGTGATGCCATTAAAGGTATTTGTCTTCACTGTGGTGTAGTGGAGCATGTCTTCAAAGATGACATTTTCGCCAATTTCCAGCTCATGATCGAATTTCCAGTACCCCATGAAGTCACCACTCAGGCAACTATTGCCACCTATTCTATATATATGTTCGCCCTCCGGAGCCTTCATCGGGTCTTCAACTTCCAAAGTTTCGGCATTTCTCACTGTCGGCATATATGGCATTTCGAGACAATCTGGCATGTGGCAGGTAAAACTGGCGTTGATAATCGCAGTCTTGATACCTTTATCTTCTACCACATCTACTACCTGGGTTACCAACGGACCAGTTTGCCATCCAAAGGCACTACCAGGCTCCAGGATAACCTTCAGATGAGGATAACGGGCATGAAATCCCTTTAATATATTAATAAGGTGTAAAACATCATAATCCTTGCGAGTCATCAAGTGACCACCTCCAAAGTTAATCCACTTCAACTGCGGGAACCATTTGGCAAACTTTTCCTCGATATGTGCCAATGTGCGTTCGAAGACATCCGCCCCACTCTCGCAATGGCAATGACAATGGAATCCCTCTATGTCGGAAGGCAAGGTTTCCGGCAACTTATCTGCCGATACGCCAAATCTGGTTCCCGGAGCACATGGATTATACAATAAGGTTTCCACCTCAGAATATTCAGGATTCACTCTCAATCCGTACTTGATTTCCGGATTTGCCAATCGGGCACGCTCATGATAACGCTCATACTGAGAAAGCGAGTTGAACGAAAGATGACTCGAACAGCGGGCTATCTCATCAATCTCATAATCCGTATAAGCCGGCGAAAATGTATGCGCCGGACTTCCAAACTTCTCGAAAGCCAGTTTCGCCTCACTCAAAGAACTCGCCGTAGTAGAATGAATGTACTCTCTGAAAATCGGAAAAGTCTTCCACAGGGCATAAGCCTTGAAGGCAAGAATAATCTCCACATCGGCACGTTCTGCCACACTTTTGATAAGACTCAGGTTGCGTCTCAGTCTCTCCTCCTCCAAAACATAAATTGGGGTGTGAATCTCACAAAAAGTCGATAAATTTACTCTCATTTCTTGATAAATATTAATTTTATGGTGCAAAGATAGCTTTTTATCCCGATATAATTGCAGGATTGCGAAATTTTTAATACTTTTGCAGTATAAAATGCATTTTGACAATGAAATTAGCAATAATGACCAAGTCCACATTCTTTGTGGAGGAAGATAAAATACTCACCTCGTTGTTCGACGAGGGGATGGACAACCTGCATCTCTTCAAGCCAGGTTCATCGCCCATATACTCTGAGCGCTTGCTCACTTTATTGCCAGAAGACTACCGACGCAAGGTTACGGTTCACGACCATTATTACCTCAAGCAGGAATACGACTTGGCGGGAATACACATCGATGATCCTCTTGCTCCTGTCCCTGATGGCTACAAGGGCAAATACAGCCGCACCTGTACTGACCTATTAAAGCTGAAGGAGATGAAGAAGAAGTCAAACTATGTTTTTCTGAAAAACATATTCGACTGCATCGAATTCAAGGACGAGAAATCCTCATTCTCTACACAGCAGTTAGAGATGGCTGCAAAGGCTGGTCTCATAGACAAAAAGGTATACGCCCTGGGAGGCATGAGCCTGGAAAATCTCAAAATGGCCAAAGACCTGGGATTTGGAGGCGTGGTAATCTGCGGAGACATCTGGAACCGCTTTGATATCCATAATGAGACTGACTTCAAGGAGCTGATTCAGCATTTCGAAAGACTGAGAAAAGCTATCAGCTAAAAACCAGTTCGCAATGATTCATATATATATCATCTAGAATAATACATAACTATTAATACACGTAAACACTAAAGGAAATGAGTGACAAGAACTCTTATTTGGTATTCTCAGGTACTAACTCGAGATACCTTGCAGAGAAAATCTGCGCTAGTTTAGGTTGCCCACTGGGTAATTTGGTAGTAACCAAGTTTTCTGATGGTGAGTTTGGCGTTTCTTTCGAGGAATCTATCCGCGGTCGCGATGTATTCCTCGTGCAGAGCACCTTCCCTAATTCAGACAACTTGATGGAGTTACTTTTGATGATTGATGCTGCCAAGCGTGCATCTGCTCGCCACATCATCGCTGTTGTGCCTTACTTCGGTTGGGCTCGTCAGGATCGTAAGGACAAGCCACGTGTCAGCATCGGTGCTAAATTGGTTGCCGACTTGCTTAGCGTTGCCGGAATCGACCGCCTCATCACTATGGACCTCCATGCAGACCAGATTCAGGGCTTCTTCGATGTTCCAGTAGATCACCTCTATGCTTCTGGCGTTATCTTGCCATACCTGCAGAGCTTGCACCTCGAGGATATGGTAATTGCTTCTCCAGACGTAGGCGGTTCTAAGCGTGCCAACACTTATGCCAAGTACTTCGGTTGCCCTCTCGTACTTTGCAACAAGACTCGTGCTCGTGCAAATGTAGTTGCCAGCATGCAGATCATTGGTGATGTAAAGGACAAGAACGTAGTCATCATCGATGACATGGTTGATACCGCAGGTACTATCACAAAGGCTGCTGATATTATGAAGCAGGCTGGTGCTAAGACTGTTCGCGCTTGTGCTTCTCACTGCGTAATGAGTGGTCCTGCTTCGGAACGCGTACAGAATTCTGCTCTCGAGGAGATTGTTTTCACAGATTCAATCCCTTACACCAAGCGTTGCGACAAGGTTAAGCAGCTCACCATCGCTGATATGTTTGCTGAGACTATCCGCCGCGTAGAGGACAACGAGAGTATTTCTTCTCAGTATCTCGTATAATAATTCCCACATTATTATATATAAAAAAAAAAAGAGCCTTCCCTACTCTTCTTGAGCGGGAAGGCTCCTTTTCTTTTGTTTATTTTCTGATTCTTCTTCCATTTTCTGATTACAAAGAATTCCCGGTTTTCTTTCTAATCCGAGAAAAAAACAAAAAAATCCTGCACCTCTATACGAGCTGCAGGATTCATTATATTTATATGATACGAATAGAAATCCGCTATCCTATTAGTCCAACCACTTAACGTAGCAGAAGTCCTGACGATGTGGCAACTTCTCATTCTTAGGATACATACGAACACCTGTCTTGAATGAACCAGCATTGATTGGCTCAATCTCAGCCTCGAATGTAAAGTTGTTGCCCTCATGACCAACCATCTTGAATGGATAAACAGCATAAATCTGCTTGCCATCCTCAGGCTGATCCTTCAATACAACAAGCTCCAAGCCTACTGCATCGTTCAACCCCTGCTCATCGATAACATACTGAACCTTGATCTTCTGACCTGTCTCAGCAGCCATCAACTTGCTGTCATCCTTAGATACTACGTGGATACCATCCCAACGCTCAGCAACGCTTTCCTTCCAGAGTGCAATCTCCTTAGCCAAAGCATTGTCGTTAGCACTCAACTTCTTGAAGCGGGCAGCCTCCTTGTTGTAGAACTTATCATAGTAGTCATCCAACTGACGCTTCATAGTATAGTGAGGAGCGATAGTAGCGATAGAGTTCTTTACTACCTGGATCCACTCCTTGCTGAAGCCTTCCTTGTTCTTGTTATAGTACATTGGGATGATGTCGTTCTCCAAGAGGTTGTAGATAGTAGCAGCATCAAGCTGATCCTGGTAACCCTGGTTCTGGTATGTACGCTTCTCAGGAAGAGCCCAACCAGCACCCTCGCGGTAACCTTCTACCCACCAACCATCAAGTACAGAGAGGTTGACAACACCGTTCATCTCAGCCTTCTCGCCAGATGTACCAGAAGCCTCCAATGGACGTGTAGGAGTATTCATCCAGATATCAACACCTGAAACCAGGCGACGAGCCAAAGTCATATCGTAGTCCTCCAAGAAGATAATCTTACCGAGGAACTCTGGACGCTGGCTAATCTCGAAGATTCGCTTGATCAAGCCCTGACCAGCACCATCAGCTGGGTGAGCCTTACCAGAGAAGAAGAACAATACTGGATGCTCTGGATCGTTAACGATCTTAGACAAGCGCTCCAAGTCGGTGAAGAGCAAGTGAGCACGCTTGTAAGTAGCGAAACGACGGCAGAAACCAATCATCAAAGCATTAGGATTGATGCGCTCGAGCAAAGATACGACACGAGCAGGATCACCCTGGTTCTTCAACCATGTCTGTGTAAACTTCTCACGGATGTAAGCTACGAGCTTCTTCTTCAATGTCATACGGGTATTCCAGATTTCTGCATCTGAAACATTGTAGATAGCATGCCAGATTTCCTCGTTACTCTGGTCGTTCATGAAGTTCTTGTCGAAATATGTATCATAGAGCTTACGCCACTCTGTTGCTGTCCAAGTTGGGAAGTGAACACCATTGGTTACATAACCTACGTGGTTCTCCTCTGGGAAGTAACCCTTCCAGATGTTAGAGAACATCTGCTGGCTTACCCAACCGTGGAGCTTACTTACACCATTAACCTCCTGGCAAGTATTGCAAGCGAAGGTAGAGAGACAGAAACGCTCGTTGTGATCGTCTGCATTCTCACGACCCATACCGATGAACTCATCCCAAGAGATGCCGAGGCGCTGTGGATAGCCACCCATGTACTTGCCGAAGAGAGCCTCGTCGAAGTAGTCGTGACCAGCTGGAACTGGAGTATGAACAGTATAGAGAGAAGAAGCACGAACCAGCTCGAGAGCCTGGTTGAAGTTCAAGCCATCCTCCTCGATGTAATCGCAGAGACGCTGCAGGTTGCAGAGTGCAGCATGACCCTCATTGCAGTGATAAATATCTTTCTTGATGCCAAGTTTCTTCAAAGTCAAGATACCGCCGATACCCAGCAGGATTTCCTGCTTCAAGCGATTCTCCCAGTCACCACCATAGAGTGAGTGAGTGATAGGACGGTCGAACTCTGAGTTCATATCATTATCTGTATCCAGGAGATACAACTTGATACGACCTACATTCATCTGCCATACGTATGCATGTACCTGATAGTTTGTGTAAGGCACATCAACTACCAATGGGTTACCATTCTCATCATATACTCGCTCGATAGGGAGAGAGTTGAAGTTCTGAGCGTCATAGTTAGCAATCTGCTGACCATCCATGCTCAAAGACTGCTTGAAGTAACCATATCTGTAGAGGAAACCAACAGCACACATATTCACGTTGCTGTCAGAAGCCTCCTTCAAGTAGTCACCAGCAAGCATACCAAGACCACCAGAGTAGATTTTAACCACCTGGTTGATACCATACTCCATGCAGAAGTATGCTACAGAAGGACGCTTTGAGTTTGGCTTCACATCCATATACTCACGGAACATCTTGTAGACGTTCTTAACCTTAGCCATTGTCTCCTTATCCTTAACAATAGCCTCCTTACGATCGTAGCTCAAACGCTCCAAAAGCAATACTGGGTTAGCGTTGCATTTCTCGTACAAATCAGCATCGAGACTCTTAAACAAGTCACGACCCTCATAGTTCCATGCCCACCACATATTGTGAGCAATCTCGTTCAAGCACTTCAATTCCTTAGGAAGGCTAGACTTAATAGTAGTCTCCTTCCATTGAGGAGCATTAGCATAGTCTGCTTTAATTTTCATTGTGTTTCGATTTATATTAAACTATTTATATCTCATTAATTATATTGTGATTTCTCCCTATTAAGAGAGAGAATTCTTATTGCTTCATACGATTCTCTGCCTTACGCAATGCGAAGTCATAGGCATCGTAATAATACTCGATGAAATGCTTCCACAATGCCTTCTCAGAGAGTTTCTCGGCATTCTTGCGGCACTTGTTCACCTGAGTCTTGGTCATACCAGAATACTTGGCTACAGTATCCTTGATAGCATCAGCTACCTCTGAATAATTGTAGTCGGTACGCTTGATTACCTTCACACCATCCTCTATCTCGCTATAACTTCCCTTCTCTGAGTTCGCCCAAAGACCAAAGCCAGCCAAGTCGGTGGTGATACATGGCACTTTGAAAGCAACAGCCTCTAATGGAGTATAACCCCATGGCTCATAATAAGAAGGATAGATGCAGAGGTCATTACCCAAAACAACATCATAATAACTCTTGTTGATGATACCATCATCGCCAGTCAAATAGCAAGGCAAGAATATCAACTTAACCTTGTCTTCCTTGTTATTATGCATATTGAAGTACTTCAACATACCCAAGACATTATCATGACTCATATTATGCAACCAATGGGTAATCTCTGGAACTTCAAGTGGAGTATCAAACTTCTTTCCACTTTCCAAACGCTCAAGAAGATCCTGACGTGGATCACCAACCCAACCAGGTACATCGATGAATGCCAAAACATTCTTCTTCAAATTGCTATCGCGAAGCAAACGATTCATCGCCTCGATATAGACATCAATGCCCTTGTTGCGGAACTCGTAACGACCACTGGTGGAAACTATAAGTGTATCATCGTCCAAGTCGGTACCCATCAATGCATTAGCTACATCGAGCAAACGCTTTCTTGCCTCCTTACGTTTCTTGGTGAATGCAGAAGCTTTAGGTACAAAACTATTATCAAATCCGTTAGGTAATACAAAGTCAACAAGCTTATCCAAGAGTTCCTTACACTCATTGGCTGTAATATCACTTACCGTAGTAAAGCAATCAACATACTTTGCGGTTTGCTTTTCAATTGAATGTTTGCTCTGCATATTGAGCTCCTGTGCCATCTGATCGCCATTATAGGCAAAAAGATAGTCATAGAGAGGCTTATTATTACCTGCAATACTGCGACCAATGCTAGTAGCATGTGTAGTAAATACAGTAGCAACTTCTGGCAAATACTTATTCACATAGAGCACGCCAAGACCGGTCATCCATTCATTTCCATGATAAATAACCTTCTTACCCTTGCCCACAACATGCTTATAGAAACTTTCTACAACCAATGCAGCAGCATAAGAGAACATGGATGCCTCATCATAATCACCATAAGCATGAAGACTATCCACTTGATAATCATTCCAAAGCTGGCCATAGATTTGGTCTTTCTGTTCAAAATAAGGATGGAAATCTACCAAGACTGCCACAGGCTCGCCAGGGATTTGCCATCTACCTACCTTTACATTCAAGCCCTCTTTAAGAGCTTCTGTTTTCCACTCCGCATAAAGCGTATCATCCTCAGAGAAATAAGGATTTACCTTCTCTCCCCAACAATCAGGACCAATAAATATGAGTCGGTCCTGTAACTTTTCCGTAAGAGTCAGAGCTCGTGTCGACAAAACAGTGTATATACCACCAACTTTGTTACACACTTCCCAGCTAGACTCAAATATATAATCTGGAAATAATCTGTTCTTTTCCATATAAATATCAATAAAACACCGCAAAGATAGGTAAATATTTGCAAAAAAACAAATATATCTCATTAAAATCATAAAAAAAATAATATTTTCTTGATTTAAATGAATAACTTTGTGCAGTTAATAGAATTTTATATATGAAAAGAAGATTTTTAATAACATTATTGTGCCTTATCAGCATAGTATGCATGGCACAAAACGATAGTACTTTATTCAAAGGTAAACTGACTAACAAGGAGTTGAACGTCTATATGAGCATCGACTTCTACCACAAGAATCTCAAAGTTCCGGGGCAGGAAGTGTTTGGAGAGATGCCTGGTTACTTTGGAGATAGACTGGATAGCAGAAAATGGCTGATCACTGATGCGGATGTAGATGGCAAGATAGCTCACCTCTCCATTATTAATGATTATGGAAGCGAAGATCTTGTGGCTGACCTAGTTTTACTCTCAGATGGCACTTACGAGCTCCAGCAAAAAGAAGGAAGCAGCATCAAGATTGCGCGAAATCGTAAATGGGTTAAAATTCCTAAGAAATTGGTATTCATCAAGGAGAATTAATACCCAAGAGAAAATGGAATATACTTATACCTAAAGAGCAAAATTGTTGCGCTTTTTAAGGCTCATATTTTTCATATTTTCAGGCAATCATACAGTTCGCCAAAAATACGAGAAATATGAGCCTCTTTATTATGTTAAATAGAAGGTGAATAAACAAAAAACCTCGATTACAGGACGTAATCGAGGTTAAAATAAATAAAAGAAGGCGGCTACCTACTCTCCCGCATTGCATTGCAGTACCATCGGCGCAAGTGAGCT